>Ga0272441_10005417_pt1 | contig 22174 bp, 13 predicted proteins | sample SSMProp6N_FD_193582 | JGI IMG/M metagenome (GOLD analysis project Ga0272441, IMG submission 193582) | Marine sediment archaeal communities from Little Sippewissett salt marsh, Falmouth, MA, United States - SSM-Prop-6N | ecosystem: Environmental > Aquatic > Marine > Wetlands > Sediment ... | reverse complement strand
AGAGCAGTCGCTCGGCCTTTGGTAAGGAGAACTGCGTTCCGTACAAGTCGGCGTAGTTGTAGAGGTTCAGATCCCAGAGGCCCATCTGGCGGTGCATCATCTTGCCCGTGTCGCAGCCGAACCACACGGGCTCGCCATCGACGATGGTGCGCATGGCGATGTCTTTGATCAGGTCGATGTCAACATTGAGGTACTTCACGATATCGCCGCCGACGATGTTTCCGAGGTGCTGCACGGTGTAGGTGCGGCCGTGGGGGCTCGTTTCGCGAGGATCGTGCACGAGGCAGACGTACTCGTCGAGCGGGATCGTGATGTACTTCGCCGCGAACTCCTGGGGTGTCATCTCGCCGTCGCGATGAAACTCCTTGTCCTTGTCGTTCCACTGCCAGACGAAGCGCTCCGGCGGCGTGCCGAGATGGATGCAGAGGATGCGGTAGACGGCCGACAGCGTTTCCTGCTTGGCTTTCCGAAGATCGGCTTCGGATTGGCCGGCGCGCTTCAGATCGCGAAGCTTCCACGCCCCTTCGCGGAGCTTGGCGAGCACGACCGAGTTCATGCGGCCGGTGTTGGATGAACTTTGCGTCTCGGGCATGAACGCCTTCGGACAGACGCCGTGCTTCTTGACCACGTTGACGAACATGTTCCACTGGCCGCCGTCGTCGAGCGGGTGATCGAGCAGGTACGCCACCACGCGGCCGTCGATCGGCTCGTCGGCGGTCTCGATGATCGTCTCCAGGAAGTGGTTGGCCCGTTCGAACTTGTCCCAGAACAGGATGTGGTTCTGGCTGAACTCGAAGTTCTTGAGGTTCATCTTCTTCATGGCGCCGGCGCGGAAGAGATTGAGGCCGGCGAACATCCAGCAGCGGCCGGAGTTCTTCTGGTGCGTCACTTCCCAGTCATCGAGCACGTGCGAGAACGTGTGGTCCATCGTCGTGACGAGCTCGCGGTTGAGAGCGACGTCATCGAGGGTGACCTGGGTGACTGCGTTTTGCGCCACGCGGCTGGCGGGGTCACTCATGAACTGCTGGCGGAGTTCGTGCAGTTGGTCGGCGGTCAGCGCGGCGGGAGCTTCGTTCGTTTCTACCATGGGATACTCCTCTGGGGCGTGCCGAGAGGCTTGCCAGTTTCAACATACCGGCCGTGGCCGGACGGTGGAATGTGCTGTCCGGAGGGCGGATTGTCAACACGCAGTGGGGCCTCGCCAGTACGGACACCGGCCGCGGGGGGACGACTGAACCGATGTATTGATTGGGAGATCCGGTTTCGACTATGCTGAGCTTCGGAGGCTTCTGTGCAGCATCTCAAGAGCAGATCGCCCTGAACGGGTGGGCAAGACCACACAGCGTGCATCGGGTTTTGCCGTCGGAGTAGCGTCATGACCATCGGCAAACGGATGTGGCTCTGCGTTCTCATGGCACTGATGGGACTTGCTATCAGCGGCTGCCCCAAGCCGGACCCGATCGACACTGGTGACGGCGCCGGCGCTGGAGGCGGTGGCGATCAAGGCCGATTCACTCCGTCGGCGCCACTCGTCGTGGACATTCACCCCGACACGTCTTGGGTGAACGAGGACGAGACGGTGCGTTTCACGGCCCGCGTCACCGGGGGCGAATCGCCGTACACGTACGCGTGGCAGGAGGTCGGCGGCGCGACGCCCACGATCGTGTCGCCGGATACGCAAACGACCGACGTGCACTTCCCGCACAGCGGCGAGTGCAGCGTCTCGGTAACCGTCCACGATGCGGATGATCGCAGCGCTGAGGACGAGGTTCAGATTACCGTCGAAGCTCCCGTATCTCCTCCTCCCCCTGATCCAACCCACAAGGAGTTCGAACCCGTCTCGCAGGTCATACTGCCGGCGGGTGGCACGATCGTGATCGACCAGCCCGACTGTAAGCTGGACGGCCTGATGATCAGTGTGCCGGAGGGGGCATACGCGGAGCAGCGCACGTTCGACATCCGCGCCGAAGCGATTGATGATGCGGATCTGCCAGCCGGGAGTCACGCGCTGACGCCGCTGATCAAGATCGACAACGGCGGCGGGTATGCGGATGCGCCGATCGTGTTGACAATCCCCGTCGACGTCCCGGACACGGGTTGCACCACGGGCTTCTACTACGACGAGTCTGATGGAGGTTTGGAGGGCGTGCCCACGGTGGATCCCGACGACGGGACGCTGCAGCTTATCGTGCGGCATTTCTCGCACATGGTCGTGATCACGATTCCCGAACAGACGGATCTTATCGAGTCGGGCTTTCAGCCGGGGACAGATGACTGGCCGTTCCGCAACATCGGCTCGTACACGTGCCCCGAGGGCTTCTGCACAGGTGCGGTTGCCTCGGCCCTCTGGTACTACAAGGAGCAGAGGCTCGCCGATGATCAACCTCCGCTTCGGGAGCATCCGGCCGTCGCGGACAGCACGCCCGGCGTGTGGCAGGACGACGGCGTGGGGATCAAGTTTGCTTCGGCGATTCACGTGAGGCAGGTCGTGCCTCCGAACAAAGTCTGGGAGATGTGCCCGCTGTTCGCCTGGCGCCAGTGGGGCAGATTCGTCGGAAGCATTCGCGCCACGGGAAGGCCGCAGATGGCTTACCTCTCGGATGGCACGGGCAACAACCACGTCGTCATCGTGTACAAGGTGCAGAATGGGTCGACGAAGCGCGGTCTCTGGATTGTCGATCCGAACGCCCCTGGGGAGGAGCGGTTCATCGCCTATCGGGGGCTTAGCGGCTTCGAGACGTACCACGCGTCACGCACTGGCCAATCCAACAGCCCAGCGATCGACTACGATCGTGTGCTCTACGTTGGGGAGTCAGCGCTGATTGACTACGGCCTGATCCGTCAGTACTGGGATGAGCACGTCAAGACCGGGGACTTTGGTGGCGATGAGTTCCCCGAGACCGCCGTGAAGGTCTGCTATGCCCAGGAGTGCGAAGAGGTCGTCGGCGAGTGGGAGACATCCGATCGGTTTCTCCTCATGGCGCTCACCGGGTACGTGGATGATGGAGTTGCCTGGCGCGCGACCCGACTTCACTTCTACGACGAGAAGGGGGAGCGCGTGAAGGAGACTACGCCGCTGTCGCAGCCGCGGCAGAGGTTGTTGGCGGTAGTGTCCAGTGCCGTCAACCGGTACGACTGGACTGGCTGTCATTGGCTGAACCTGCACTACGAAGCGGAAGATTCGATCATCGCCAACGCCGCTGTCGATGACGCCGTGGTGGACAAAGGGCAGGAGACCGCGCTTCACGGCTCGGCGAGTGGGGGAAGCGGTAGCTACGATTTCGTCTGGACCGCTCGTGACGGATGGGAACGCAGTGGTCAGGACGTCGTGATCAAGCCGTCGCGAACGACGACGTTTACACTCACCGTTACCGATGACGACACGGGGGCTATGGCCACCGACACGGTAACGGTGACCGTGGTCACCACTCCGCCCGGTGAACTGGCCGTTGCGGCGGGGGCCGACCCGGCGACGATCCAGAAGGGTCAGAGTACGGCGTTGCAGGCGACGGTGACCGGCGGGGTCGGGCCGTACTCATTTTCGTGGTCCGGGCCCGGCGATTGGACCAGTTCGGAGCGGAATCCGACAGTGAGCCCCTCGCACACCACCGAGTACACCGTTGCCGTTACCGACTCGTCCTCTCCGCCGCTTGCGGCGTCGGGCTCGGCCACCGTGACGGTTGTTGATGGCAGCAACGCGCTCCCGTGCATCTCGGATGTCGAGGTCGTCGCGGATCTCACGGTGGGGCAGGCGGGGGATGTGTCGGTGTCTTGCCGGGCAAGCGATCCGGATGGCATGGTGGCTTCGGTTGTTGTGGATCTCTCGGCCATCAGTGAATCGACCGAGGAGACGCTGACCCGGATCAGCGATGACAGGTGGGAATGGTCGGGCACCGTCACGCCCAGCAGCAGCGGTGCCAAAGCCGTCGTTCTTACGGTGACCGACGATCATGGCGGGAGCGCTACGGCCGATGTGGTCGTCGACGTTGCGGAGGCCAGCGGGGGTGGGATCGGTTGGGCAGGGGTCGGTGGCGGAATGGATGACGGTAGCGTGCGTACGCTGCTTGTTGCCGATCTCGGCGGCGGCTCTGTGCTCTACGCTGGCGGGAGGTTCACGTCTGCGGGAGGTACTGCGGCCTCCCGCGTTGCCAGATGGGATGGTGCCCAGTGGTCCCCGCTGGGCGGCGGCGTAGATGGGCAGGTGAACTCGCTGGTGGCTTTTGATGATGGCAGCGGGGTTGCGCTCTACGCCGGGGGTTACTTCGATACGGCGGAAGGGCGGCCTGCTCGCTGCGTGGCGAAGTGGGACGGCAGCCACTGGTCGCCCGTTGGGTCGGGAGACGAAATCGGCACCAGCAGCGCGTCCATCGTGCGGGCTCTCGCTGTTTTTCAGGGCGATCTGTACGCGGCGGGGCTGTTCGGGCACGTGGGGGATGAGGAGGCGGGCAACATCGCCCGCTGGGACGGGCAGCGATGGTGGCCTGTCGGGGGTGATGGGCTCGATGAGGACGTCGAGTCGATGGCGGTGTGGAACGGGCGCCTGGTTGTGTCCGGCTTCTTCGACCGAGCAGGCGAACTCGCCGTTGAGTTCTACGCGGCCTGGGACGGGTCAACGTGGCATGCCCTCAACGACGAGCAGCAGCATTGCAGCGGGCACCTCGGTGTGGCTGAGTGGGGGGGAGGGCCAGCGTTGTACTCGGGTGGTTGCCTGCTGCTCCCCGGCGAAACGTTGTTCCAGCGCGTGGCTCGTTGGGATGGGTTGGAATGGACCAAGCTCGGACAGGGCATCACCGGTGGGGTGCAATTCGTGCGTGCCTTCGCGGGGTATGACGACGGGGCGGGATCGGCATTGTACGTGGCCGGGTTCTTCACCAACGCGGGTGGTGACTCCGTCCACAACATCGCCAAGTGGGACGGGACGCATTGGACCAGCCTGGGGGAAGGGCTGGACGGGTCAGCCTACACACTCGCTGTCTTCAACGACGGTTCGGGACAGCATCTTTATGTGGGCGGGGTGTTCGATGAAGCGGACGATCAGCCGGCCGCGAGGATTGCCCGCTGGGGTCCGCTAAGCAGCCGGAGCCAGTCCGAGTAGTCGGATAGAGCGGGGTCGTGAGGAGGGCGTGAACGGGGTTCGGGGACGACGAACGATAGGCGGGATAGGGCTCTGGATCCGCGGGCGAGGTGCCTGAAGTGCGGGTATCTCTTGCGGGGGCTCCCACGGTGTGTGTGTCCGGAGTGTGGCCGGCCTTTCGATCCGAAGGATCCGGAATCCTACAGCCTGCGACGCCGCTCTGGCTGGGCCACGCGAAGATGGCCCGTGCTTGGCGCGGGTGTGGTGGTGTACATGCTCGTCTCGCTCGTCCTGCTGGGAGCAGTGCCCTCGGGTATGCAGTCGGCGTATGCCGGTTTCCTGCTGGGGCTGCTTGGGTTTGTCCGCGATGGCGACTTGCGCGGATACCTCGTTGGGGGCGTCTGGGCGCTTGTCAGTGTGATTCTCATCGCGGCACACCCGCTACGCCCCTGTGCGGAAACAGTGGCGGCGATGTTCATCGGTGCGGCTTTGTAGTCGCTGGGCGGTTACTGCTTTCTCTTGGCTCTGAACTCTGTTTGAAGGACCGCCACCGTTCCAAACGGGGTCTCTCGCCCCCGTCAGCACCTGTCAGAGTTCCTCACCAGCTTCGCTGTTTCCGGGCGGCTGTTGAACAACTATCGAGCCCCACCCACGCGGAGAAACCGTGCTGGGTGGAGAATCAGCCGACCCATTTCGCGAGGTGCAGCACGAAGAAGACCGCGATGCAGACCGCGAACATCACGAGAGCGAGGCCCACCACGATCCACGTGGCCAGAACGCCGGTTTGTGGGTGTCCGCAACTCCGGCAGAAGGGGCTGTGGCGGCTGAGCTCCTTCCCGCACGCCTTGCAACTGCGGAGCAATTCGTGTTTCACGTCATCAGCCTCCTCGTCGAATGAGCGGAGAAATCGGGACGAGCACAAGGCGCCTGCATCCCCTGGTTCTCAAACGACAGACGGGGGACGATTGCCAGGAGACAACGGCTGCTCCGCTATTCTAACAGCCCGTTGACGAACGTGGGCTTCGTTCTGCTGCGGCAGGATCGCCGAGATCCCCTGTCGCCAGAGTGATTCTACGACCGATTCCGGGTCAGCCGTCTATTCCTGCTTGTTTCTCGCGCCCGACGAACGCCGGGAGAGCGTGTCCGGTCCATACGGCCGGCGAGACGCCGCTCGCTACGGCTCATTCCAGAAACGTCATTCATTACGGGGACAGCCAACGATTCCTTGACAGCGAACCTGGGTCGTGAGTACGCTCTGAGCCATGGCAAGGAACGCTCGTATCGTACTCCCGAAAGTCGCGCACCACGTCACGCAGCGCGGCAACAATCGCGAGGACGTCTTTTTCACCGACGACGATCGCCACGCGTATCTCGACCTGTTGCGCAACCGCTGCGCGGCGGCCGGGGTCGACGTGCTCGGCTACTGCCTGATGACCAATCACGTGCACCTGATCGTCGTGCCGCCGGACGGCGAGGCCCTGGCGCATGCCGTGGGCCGCACGCATTTTACGTACACGCAATACGTTAACCGGCTGCACGGGCGCAGCGGCCATCTGTGGCAGGGGCGTTTCTATTCCTGCGCGCTCGACGGGGCACACGTGTGGACCTCGCTCGCCTACGTGGAACGGAACCCGGTGCGGGCGCGACTCGTGCGGCGGGCGTGGCGCTGGCCGTGGAGCAGTGCGGCGGCGCATGTGGAGCATGTTGCCGATGAAGCCGGCCTGCTGGATGTGAAGCGCTGGCGGAAGAAACGGACGGCGGCTCGCTGGCAGAAGCAGCTCCTGGAGCCGGTGGACGACCAATGGCGGGAACGATTCTGGCGAGCGGCGAACACCGGACGCCCTCTGGCGGAAGACCGCTGGCTGGCTAGATGGGAGGCGAAGTCGGGCCTCCGACTGCGAGCCAATCCGGTCGGCCGTCCGCGCAAGGCGAAGACGACCAAGACGATCAAGCGGCGCCGGAAGAAGGCGTGAGTGAATCGCTGTGCTCGGTCGAAGTCCTGATAGGCCGGTGTTTGTCTCGTCCTGACAGTTGAGTTTGGTTGGCGGGCCTGCCGGCCACACGGAGCGTGACCATTGGGGATTCCATTGATGCCTCTTGTTTGCATGGTTTTCGTCATCGGTGTGGCGGCGGTAGTGGTCACGTTTGTCGTGCTGCTAAGGCGTCGAGGCCGCTCAGGGACGCAACCCTCATGCGGTCAGTGCGGCTACGCCGTGCAAGGACTGCCGACCTTCACGTGTCCCGAGTGTGGGTCTGATCTGCGGCAGGTGGGCATCGTCACGCCCGGCCAGGCTCGTCCGTTGGGGCCTGTGGCGCGCGGACTGATCTGGACGCTGGTGCTGCCCATCCCGGCGTACGTCGTGACGGTAATACTGGCCGTGACCGTTTTGCCAGTCCGGGTGACGAAGTATGAGACGCTGGACCTGGCGCAGCCGGCGTCTGGGGCCTACCAGGCCGTCAGCCTGCGGGCCACGGGTTCACAGCTCCGCTGGCCCTCGCGCGGCACTTCGGCGCCCGCGCAGCTCGACCACCTGTCGCTGACGCTGACTCGCTTGTCCGGACGGACTGCGAAACTCCATGTCAACCTCCCGTCGCTGGCGTATGAATACGACAAGCCCGGCGACGCAGGATCGAAGCAGGGTGACAAGCTCGATGCCGAGGTGCTCGCCGACTGGATGGGCGGTGCAGGCATAGGCACCGAGGACGAGCAGGTCCAGGCCGAGTTGGCGGCGCTGCTCGGCCTGCTTCGCGACGTGCAGGGTGGCAGCTTAGGGGCCATCCAAAGCGGCGTCTTTCAATCGGTAAACCTCAGCTCGGGCAGTGGTACATCCCCGGGGGCGCTGTGGTACGTGATCCTCGGCTTCTGGATCCTCGTCTGGCTGATCGGGCTGTGGTACTTCGGTCGTCCGCGCAAGTCGCGCGAGCGCAAGACGGCGTGAGAAGCGAGCCGCCGTTGGCGGGTGAGCGGGCGGCGCCGAAAGAACGCATTAACGGGCCGTCCCCAATCGGGTGTCCGCTCTCCCGGATTATGATGGTGCGTCGGCGTCTCCTGCGGCCCCTTCCTTCGGCGAGAAACGCTCGATCAGCGCCGCGGCTTCGGCCAGGAGCGGTTCGGCATGCTGCTCCCGTCCGTTCTCTTCACAACGCTTCGCGAGATTGCGGGCTGCGATGACGCACTCGCGCAGATACCGGCCCGGCACAGCCCTGGCGATGGGCAGGTACCGACGTACGGCCTCGCGGGTCGCCTCCAACGCCTCCTCCCGACGACCCAACTCGCTCAGCATGGCGCCCAGGTTGTTGAGGCTTCCCGCTAGATACGGCAGGAAGGCGTCCGGCCGCGTCGCCGCCAGCTTGCGATAGTGCTCCACCGCATCGCGGGTCGCGTCCAAGGCCTCCTCCCGGCGACCCAACTCGCTCAGCATGGCGCCCAGGTTGTTGAGGCTCATCGCCAGGTCGGGCAGGAAGGCGTCCGGCCGCGTCGCCGCCAGCTTGCGACGAATCTCCAGCGCCTCGCGGGTCGCGTCCAAGGCCTCCTCCCGGCGACCCAACTCGCTCAGCATGGCGCCCAGGTTGTTGAGGCTCCCCGCTATATACGGCAGGAAGGCGTCCGGGCGCGTCGCCGCCAGCTTGCGATAGTGCTCCAGCGCCTCGCGGGTCGCGTCCAAGGCCTCCTCCCGGCGACCCAAGTCGCTCAGCGCGTTGCCCAGGTTGTTGAGGCTCAGCGCCAGGTCGGGCAGGAAGGCGTCCGGCCGCGTCGCCGCCAGCTTGCGACGAATCTGCAGCGCCTCGCGGGCCGCCTCCCACGCCTCCTCCCGGCGACCCAACTCGCTCAGCCTGTTGCCGAGGTTGTTGAGCAGTCGAGCGCGCTCTGCCAGACTCTCTTCGCTCTTCGCGTCGGCAGGCAGCGCTTGCAGCAGCCCCTGTGTGGCCCAGGCGCAGACCTCGCGCAGCGAAACGGTTTGCTCGGGGGCGCTCCGCTCGATGAGGATCGCGATCTCCCGGGTGCCGCTTTCTTCCAGCCGCGCCGCCAGGATCCGGCCCAGCTCGCCGTATGCGCTCAGATCGCCCAACGTCATCGCCGCCAGGAATGCCGCCGGCGCCCGACCGTTCACGTCTTCTGTCAGCAGACGCTGCATCCATCCGAGCGCCCGCTGATCGCGCAGTGAGATGCGCCCCAATACAACGAAGGCCTGACGTAGCGCCTCCGGATCGTTGTCATTGAATACGTCCGACAAGAAGGAAGCCGGTGTGTGTGTGTCTGCCAGCACACGCGCGATGAGCTGCTCGCCGAGCAGGTCCGGCTCGAGCGCGGCTATGCAGCGCGCCACGCCCTCCTCGGTGGACCGACCCGGATAGAGGCTTTCGAGGAACCGCACCCAGTGTTCGTGGGACGGGCCGGTCGCACGCTCGTTGATCGCCTTCGCATCCGCAACCGTGGGGGCACCGCCACGCAGCGTGAGCGCCGCCACGCTCCGCGCGGCGGCTTCGAGAAACGCCGCGTTTGCGATGTAGTCATTCGGGTGCTGGTCCGCGAAGCGATGTGTCCAGAAGTGCTGCTCATGCGTGACAATGCCGTCCAGCAGCTTGTCAGCCGCGGGATCCAGGCCCTCCACCACCGCTAGCGCTGCCATCTGAAGGTACAGCAGGCGGTCGAAGCGTTCATCGCTCAGGTCAACCGAACGCGGCGGCACGGACCGGTCGCGAAGCTCGGCGAAGCGCCCGCACGCCTGGTCAAAGAGCTGTTGGCGCAGCGGCCCCTCCAGCGGGATGGGCTGGATGGCGGTCGGCTCCCGGCGATCGAGCAGAGCCTGTACGTCCGCATCCTGCTTCCGTAGCGAAAGCCACCAGTCCGCGACTTCACGAGCCAGGAGTACCACCCGCAACGGCGCCCCATCCGCCCGGTGCGCGATGGTTTTGAGCGTGTCGAGCAACTCGGGCCGCGCCTCGGCATAGTCGATCACCATAAGCGTCGGGTCACTTGCTGCGAGGAGCGTGGTAAGATCGTCCTGTGTCCTGCCTTCGGGCCAGAACCCGGCCTGCCAGCCCTGTTTACGTAGCTCGCTGGCCAGCTCGATCAACAGCCGCGTCTTGCCGCTACCGCCTGGCCCCACCAGGAGCCGCACGCTGACCGTGTCCTCGGCGCCGCACCAGCGTTCCAGATCTTGCCACAGAGTCGGACACGCGTGGCGGCTGAACGGCACAGTCTCGTATCGCGCGTTCAGCAGCATGGCCGGGCTGGGATCCGGCGGGAGCGGGATGGTGTTTGGTAACAGGATCGGGCGCTGCACGCCTGGCTCGACATGCTCGCGGAGAAACGCGATCAGTACCTCCGCTGCGGCGCGGGCCGCGAATGGGCGGAAGCCCCGGTGGCGGTCCGGCAGGCCGTAGTCCATGACGCCCTTGACGACGATCATGCGGTGGACGTCCTGGACCAGGGCCGTCAGGCCGATGACGGAGGCTTCCATGTCGAAGCCCCGAACCAGATGCTGTTGATCTTCGAGGAACGGCCAGATGTCCACGTCCCGAATGAGGCTGCTGCCCGTGCCGAACGGGCCGACGTGGATTTTCCAGTCGGGCTGCGGAGGAAGCTGTCCCGCGTGCTCAGCCAGGGTGTTTTGAATGAACTCGCGCCCAGACTTCGTCAGTATGAGTTGCCCCGCGTTCAGCCGGATTCGCTTCTGCTGCTTTAGTTCGTTGACGATCTCCGTCCAATCCGCACACATGGCAGCGCAGTCGGCGTGTGCGAGTGGGTCCTGTGTGTCGAGCAGTTGCTTCAGCAGCCACAGCGCCTGGAGGTCGCGCGGCCTGGGTCTCTGCTTGAGAAGCTTTTCACGCGTCGGTGGCTCGAACTTCTCCGCGGCCTGTTTCCACTGCGGCCGGAAGGGATACTGGAGTACATCCGGCTTGAACGCCGGCTTGGCCCCCGGCGTGGCGTTGAGTAGTTCACCGACGTCATAGCGCCACAGCCGGTCCGCAACGATCACGTCCCCCAGGTTCGTCCAGTCCGGCCGGCCGGCGCACACGCCGCACATCGCCAGGCAGCGCGGTTTGAAGAAATCAACAAGCCGACCGGCGGCGTTGCCGGACGCTTCCACGCCCGTCTGGAAGGGTCGCGTCAGGGCAATGTGGATCGTCCCGCCGTCCGGCGTCTGGTACTGGCGGCCCCAAATGTCGAAGCCGTACCCGTCCGGCCCCGGGATCTTCGTCCACGACCCGAGCGCCCCGTCATCAACCCCGCGCACGGCGTCATCTTCGCCTTCTGCCGCTGTGATCAGGAGGATGTCCACCCCGGATTGCATGTTGGCATGATAACCGAGTCCGCGATCTGTGGCCAAGCACCCTTGACCAGAGAAACGAGTGACTTGGGGATGACTGGGTGAAGTCGGGGCAGCGGGGCATCGAGGATGGAACGCGTGTTCGGTCCATGCGGCCGGCGAGACGCTGGGCAGCACGTCTCGCGATCCGTGGGCTACACTCTTTCGGGGGCTGACGCGGATGGCGTGATTGCCCTCGGGCGGGTTTGATGGTAGCACTTCGTGCGGTGCAGCGTAGAGTCCCAGAGGGGAGCGCGCAGAGCTGGAGATGCCCGTGGATGTGTGGACAGCTCTTGTGGATGTGCTGATCCTGCTGGCGGCAGCGATGTTGCTGGGTGGGCTGTGCGAGCGGCTGAAGCAGAGCGCGATACTCGGCTACCTCCTCGCCGGCACGCTGCTGGGCCCCAATGCGCTCGATCTGATGCCGAATCACAAGGCGGTGGCTGCGATCGCGGAGTTGGGCGTGGCGCTGCTGCTGTTCAGCATCGGCCTCGAGTTCTCCTGGCGCCGGCTGCGGAGCATCGGCCCGATCGCCTTCGGCGGCGGAACCGTCCAGGTCCTGCTGACCGGCACGGCGACGGCCGGCGTTTGCCTGGCACTGGGGCTCAGTTCCCGTGCGGCGGTGGCGATGGGCGCGATCATCGCCCTGAGCAGCACCGCGTGCGTGTTGCGTTTGCTGGTGAACCGGGCGGAGATCGACGCCGTCCACGGCCGCAGCGCGCTCGGCATCCTGCTTCTCCAGGACATCGCCGTCGTTCCGCTGGTGCTTGCGGTGACGGCGTTGGGGAGCGAAGGTTCGGGGTCGGCGGTGCAATTCGCCTGGGAGATGGGGCGAGCGGTTGGCGTGGCGGCGTTGCTGGCGATCGTGCTGTTCGTCCTGCTCAATTACGTTGTGCCACTGCTGCTGCGCACGCAGGAGGCGGCGCGGAATCGCGATCTGCCGATCCTGCTGGCGATCGTGACGGCTGTGGGGGCGGCGTACGCGTCGCACAAGCTAGGGCTTGCGGCGGAGCTGGGGGCGTTCATCGCGGGGATGTTGCTCGCTGAGTCGCCTTTCGCCACGCAGATTCGCGCTGATATCGCTTCCGTGAAGACGCTTTTCGTCACGCTGTTCTTCAGCGCGATCGGCATGCTGAGCAACCCGGCCTGGGTGTTGGAGCACTGGGCACTGGTCGCCGCCGTCGTGGCGGCCATCGTGTTCGGCAAGGCCGTCGTGACATCCGGTGTGGCGCGGCTGTTTCGCTGCTCGCCGGGCCATGCGGTCGCGACGGGGGTTTGCCTGGCCCAGGTGGGCGAGTTCTCGTTTGTTCTGGCCGAGGTGGCGAGACGCGGGGAGTTGATCGAAAGCGGTCTGTTTGACCTGATTGTCGCCGCAACGCTGGGCACGCTGTTTCTTACGCCGTACATGGTGGCCGTGGCGCCGCGTCTCGCAGCGATTGTGGGCCGGCTGTCGGTACGAGGGGCCCAGGCCCTGCCGCCTGTGGGGGATGCGCCGCTCCAACCCGAGGGAGACCTCAGCGGGCACATTCTGATCGTGGGCTTTGGCCCCGCCGGCCAGCGCATCGCCGACGCGCTCCTGCGGCGATACAAGTCGCGTCTGGTGGTTGTCGAGTTGAGCGCCAAATCTGCGGATATCGCACGAACCTACGGCTTTCGCACGTACATCGGCGACGCGACACGCAGGGAAGTGCTGGAGCACGTGCGAGTCGGTGCGGCTCGCGCGGTCGCGGTGACACTGCCCGATCCGGCCGCCGCCCGGCAGGTTATCGAGCAGGTTCGTTCGCTTTCCCCGGGGACGCCCATCGTCGCGCGAGCACGCTACCACGTGTATCGTTGGGAACTGATGGTGGCCGGAGCACCGGTTGTCATCGATGAGGAGGAGCAGGTGGGGCTGCGCATGGCCCGGGCGGTGTGGAAGCTGCTCCGCGCCGCCGAGCGCGGATCCCGCCACGCGAATGACGCGACGTGATGCAGCGCCACCCGGTCTACGCCCGGCGCGGGTTCTCAGCGGAAGTTCGCTGCATGCGATGGGAATCAGTCCATCGCCGTGGGTGTCGAGGCGCGCAAAAAAACAACCGGCGGCGCCTACAGGTCGCCGCCGGCCGCTATGAATCGTGGGTCGATTGTCTTACGTGCCGATGAGACCGACGAACGGGTTGATGTCGTCAAAGTCGACATCGCCGTCTTCGTCGCAGTCAGCATTCAGCCAGCGGCAGTCGGGGTACTCGGCCAGATAGGCCGCTTCGCCGCTGAGTGCCAGGACGAACGGGTTGATGTCGTCGAAGTCGACATCGCCGTCGCAGTCCATATCACCGAGCCGGCCTTCGGAGACGTCAAAGGTGATCGTCTGATTCACGTACGTGACGGTTGCCTGGCTGACGGGCGAGAACGCAGGCGGCGGATTGACCGCATCAAGAACATTCGCCAATGCGTTCTGGACTGCGAACGCGTAGGTCGCCTCGGTGGCCGGGGCGATGAACGATCCGGTGGCGATCATGACCGGGCCGCTGAGGCCGATGCCCGAATCGACGTTCTCATCTTCGCCGACGCCACCCTGGCCCGGTGCGCCAAACGTGTTCTGGCCGCCACCGATCTGGATGAGGTTCATCTCACCCACGGCGCCGCGCTGCACACCGATGTAGCCACTCGGCGCGCCATCCTCACCCGGGTTGCTGATGCCGTCCGGGCGGCTGAAGTCGTCCATGATGGCCGGGACGCCGGCAGCCGGGGGAATGTCGAACTTGACGGTGTTCCCCGGATCCTGAACGAGGTCGACGGCCACAAGCGCCAACCCCTGGTTGTTTGTCGTCGTCACCTCGACCCAGATCTCCCACGTAACGGGGTCACCAGGCGAGACACTGCCCCCGTTGGCAGCAGAACGAAGATCAAACGTGACAGCTTCCTGTGCCGCCACTGGGAGAGCCGCGAGAAGCAGTGATGCCAAACCGACCGCGAGCATCTTCGAGCGCATTTTTCCATCTCCTACGTTTGTCGCTCTGCACACCGGCCCAACCTCGTCAAACCCGGTGCAACTGGATGCGAGTAAGACTCTTCGCAAGAACACCTACACTTTAACGTTTCGGCTTGCGAAGGGCAACCACTTTTGGCGTCTCCGAAGAACAGGGCCCGATTAGCCTCGCGGGGGCATTCCGGGGGGCGTTTCGTGCTCCGCCAAGCAGGGTCTGGAGGCTGTCGGCGAGGGGACTACGGCGTGTCCTGGCGTCAACGCGACACGGGGCCGACCGGCGTCGGGAGCGGTTGCAACCCGTGGTGGGCGTGGCCCGGCAGCGGAGGCGCCGAGGTCCTATAACTACCTGAGAAACCGGCCGATCAGACCAGCGCCCAGGCCTTCGTCCCCAGGAATGCGGACCGTTGGCCCACATTCCCCACCGACCCGGCTAGATCGGCCTGCGCCGGAGCAGCATCGCGCTTCCCGTGGCCAGGAGTCCCACGCCGGCTGGCTCGGGGATGGCGGACGACGTGAACGCGGCCGTCACCGTGTAGCCGTTGAGGACATCCCCGCCGAGCGGCACGTGGTTCGCGAAACTGAACGCGAATGCCTCGTTGCTCAGGGCGGCTGGTACAGCCGACCCCGTGATCTGCACATTGTCGAGCGAGTAGAAATCGCTGCCGCCGAAGCCGACGAGCGACACGCTCGCGCTCGAGAAGGTGATCCGGACGAGCGGTTCGTCGCCCAGCGGATCGGCGCCGTCGGCGAAGAATTCGAGCTCGCCGGGCGAGGTTTGTCCGCTCGTGACGTCGCCCGTGTAGGTGAGCTCGTTCATGACGAACCACGTGTCGCAGTGACAAACGCCCTGGATTTCCAGATCCAGGCCCGTCTGGTCGTCCGACCACCCTCCGGTCAGCAGACCGTCTCCTGGATTGCCGACGGTGAGGTCGAGGGTGAAAAGCGGGGTGTTGCCGGTCTGTGCAGGGTCGGCGAACGTGGCGATGGTGTCGGCAAATGCGGACGCCGCGAAAAGAAGCGCAAAACTTGCCGTTGCCACGCGTGTCAGGTGCTGAAACTTCATCTGGATAACTCCTTGCGCGGCGGCCGCGAATCGTGCAGCGCCGCACTGTCGCAGGTCTGTCTGGACGAGGGCGTGTCGCCGGCCCAATCCGGCGCACGCCGAGCTCCTGCAAACTCCTAACCGTGGTCGACCACGCTCATGCGGCCGATCAGGTACACCGCCCCGAGTGCCAACAACGCGAGCGCTGCCGGTTCCGGGATGCAGGTCACGGTGACGTCACCCCGGAAGTACCCGTCGAGGACGCCGTCGCCGTCGTCGATGCCCGTGAGAAACTCGTTTCCCATGAGCATGCCGGCGTCGTCACCCGTGACGGTGAGGGTCGCGAATGCGTTGGGGCCGAAGGGGCCTGCGGGGTATGGGCCGTCGAGGTCGACGGCGTAATCTACTGAGAAGTCGTACGAAGCGCCTTCCCACAGGAACGTGTAGGGGAAGGTGCCCGCGGCGGACGTGATCGGGCCGGGGGACTCGAAGTTGCCGGCCGGGTAGGGGGGTGAGACGGTCGCACTCAGGTCCCACGTGCCGTCGGCGTCATAGTCCACTTCGATCGATCCACTGACGAGGACATCCCAGGTTGTTCCCGCGGGTGGGATGTTCATGTCGTACGTACCCTGCACACCGTCGATGTCGAGGTAGTCGGGTCCGGTGCTGGGTACGACGGTGCCGCCTTGGTCCTCGGAGAAACCGGTTAGGTGGAAGTGGGCGCTGGTGAAGGAGAATGTGGATGTGTACACTTCCTCCGCGCTTGCCAGCGTTGTGGTCAGCAGAAGCGCCACCAGGGCGCAGACTTGACCGGCTGTCTTCATTCGTGCCTCCTTTTCCCCATTCGGTGCTGGATGATTCGCGAGGCCCCCGGGGGCACGTTGGCGTTGGTCGATCCTGCTGCGCGGAATACCCGGGTAACGTCGCGTTGTTGTTGGCAGATCACTGGTCGGCCCTACGCCATGTGCGCTCCTTTCGGGCGATCATCGGCCACTGCCCCGGTCCTCCCGCCAGGTCTGTGGTCTCAGGAATGTGCCCCTACTCGTGCCAGCAAGTGGGAGGCCGGCATAGGATCGACCAGTGATCCTAGCCGGCTCCCATATACCTCCACGGTTTCCTGTAATGGACTCGATCCGTGTGGTGTATGTGCCAGGAGCAGTGCTGAAGTTGCTCCGTCGTTCGCAAGAGGGCTGCTGTCGTCCTGATCACCGGCCGAACCAACAGCCCGAGAGGGAGAATAGTGAAGCGCGAGAGACCTATGGTCAGAAGCCCGCGTGTCGGCGGACTCCGTCATTTGCTGCCGGGTTGTCGTCCGGACCTTGGCCCCGGACCGAACCGACAACCCAGCCAATGAGGAGGGAAGTATGCCTCGATACCGATGCGCCGCGGCGATGGTTCGCGTGGCGTGGTTCAGCGTGTTCGCGGGTGACTTCATGAGTTCACCCCCTCCTGGCATTCGACACAGAGACTGCTTTCACCTGCGAGGGCCGTGGAGACGACCTCCTCCAGGCATTCGAGACGACTCGGATCAGGCAGGTAGCAATCGACGCCGGCGATTCGCAGCGCGCGTTCGACGGCCTCATCGTGTCTACGGACACAGCCCACCAGCAGGACGCGCAGCGCGCCTTGCCGGAGTGTCCGAATCAGCTCCAACGTTTCGTCCAGGCAGGCCGGCACCTGCACGATGACGACTCGAGGTCGGTGACGATACGTCGCCCGGATGGCGTCGAGCGCACTGGTGCAGGTGAGTACTGGCCAGCCATAACGCGTGGTTGCACGGTCCAGCTCGTCGATGACCGGTTCGTCGAGCACGATGACAAGGACGGGGCTGTACACGATGGCAAGCACGCTTTGGATCTCCTTACCCGCGAGTGGGCGGGCGTTGTAAACAGAGACACGTGGCGTGCCGAACGTGGTGGAAGTCGGCAGTTTGTTTGCAAGACGCTGTGTGGTCTGTGGTTACGTGAAGGCGTGCGAAATGCGACGGCGCGCGACAGAAGCTGCCGGCGGTACCACGATGGTACCGCTCGTTGTTCGAGTCGGCGCACGTCTCAGCGCCAGAAGGAGTTGTGGACGCGGTACCACAATGTACCCGTGTGCCAAGATGGAACCGCGTCGCGCGAGGGGAGTGCGGAGTGGCCCCTCGCGAATCGTCGTGGTGCTGAGATGGTGATTGGAGATTCAGGATAAGCAGAATCACGCGACCCTACGCCTGCGCAGAGGTGGCGTGAATCCCCCGGTAGGCTGGCTATTGCGCCAGCAGGGCCTGAAGCCCGTACCGCCGCACTTTCCGATACATCCGTCGCCGCTCAATGTTCAGCATGCGGGCCGCGTGAGCCTGGCGACCATCCGCAGCGCGCAGCGCTCGTTCGATCAGCGCTCGCTCGGCCGTTTCAAGGGGGACGACAGTGTCTTCGGCCGTCGATGGGCAGGCGGGGACGCCGCGGAAGTCCTCGGGCAGGTGATCCGGCTTGATTGGCGCGCCATCCGACAGCACATACGCACGCTCGACGACGTTCGCCAACTCCCGCACATTGCCCGGCCAGTCGTGCGATCGGAGGGCGGCGCCCACGTCCGGTGGGAGTGATTGACGTGGCTCGCCGTACAAATCCGCCTGTCGATCGAGGAAGTACTGCGCCAGGGCGCTGATGTCACCGGCTCGCTCGCGCAGCGGCGGGACCTGCAGGCGGATGACGTTCAGGCGGTAGAAGAGGTCCTCGCGGAACTCTCCGCGCTGGACCATCTCCGCCAGGTCGCGGTGCGAGGCGGCAATGATACGAACGTTGACCGGGATCGGATCGACACCGCCGAGAGGAACTACAGCGCGTTCCTGGATGCAGCGCAGCAACTTGGCCTGCACGTGCGGTTGCAGCTCGCCGACTTCGTCAAGGAACAGGGTGCCGCCGTCAGCGGCGCGGATGAAGCCGAGTGTGGCGTGCTCGGCCCCTGTGAATGCTCCTTTGACGTGCCCGAAAAGCTGGCTTTCGAACAACGTGTCGCGCAATGCCGTGCAGTCCACCGGCACGAACGGGCGATCGGCGCGGGGACCAGCGGCGTGAATGTGGCTGGCCACCAGTTCCTTGCCGGTTCCGGACTCGCCCTCGATCAGGACGGTGCAGAGACGACCGGCGAGTGTTCGGATCAACTCGTGAACATGCTCGATCGGGGTGCTCTGACCGACCAGCGGTGGGACCGTGTGGCGATGCCCCTGGCTGCCAGGGGGCGGCTTCGAGATGTGGGCCATGTCTGCTTCCCTCTCTCGTTGCGGGGAGGTGCAGATTGTGCACCATTGTGGAAGGGTGGGCGTCCCCGTTTCTCCGGCAGGACCACGCTTCCTTTCCCCAGAGCGACCGTGGTCCATCGGCGACAAGACGGTTGGGCGGAATTCGGCCAAGCCCGAACCGGGGGACCTCCCCACAGTGCGACACCGTTGGGGGACCACGGTGTTCGTGCCCTCTGTCAGTTTCTAGGCCCATAAACATCCATATATCAAACCGGGGCCTCGCAGAATCTCACAGTGGCGGCTTATTCTTGGAACGTCCTGTAACTCCCGTGCTATCCAGACCATAGACGGGCGTCCGTGGGGCGGTGCGCAAGGAGAGACCCCATCCCGGGGGGGATGAGGTCTCTGGGTGAATGCCGAGAGGCGCTGTCTTAGCCGCCGAGCAACGCGATGAAGGCGTTGATGTCGTCGAAGTTGACGTCGCCGTCGCCATTGCAGTCGGCCAGCAGCCAGTTGCAGCCAGGGTACTGGGCCTCGTAGGCGGACTGGCCGCTCAGTGCCAGAACGAACGGGTTGATATCGTCGAAATCAACCACGCCGTTGCAGTCCAGGTCGCCGAGCATCGCTGGAGGCGTTGCCGCGAGCCCCCACAACTCGATGTCGTCAAGGTTCCACCCGCAATAGCGCCATCCGGAGTCCGTGGGCCCCATCGTCCAGCGCAGGTAGACCGTCGGCTGGTTGTCCGCGATGGAGGAGAGGTCAAACTGCTGGTAGGTCCACGCCGAATCCGTCACCTGCGCGCCGTTTTCCCAGACCGTGACCCAGGTGTTCCCGTCGGTGCTCGCGCGGAGGCTTGCGTGGTCGTAGTAGGGCTGTTCGACGCCGAGCCACCGCCAGAAGCGGAGACTCACCTGCGTGAGGTCGCTGCAATCCATCGCTCCGGTCGTCAAATGACGTTCCGGAAGGTAGTTGGCGTAGTCGCCGGCGAGGTTGTAGCCGTAGACGTTGGCACCGCTGTGGCCGCTCGTGGGATCAGAGAAGCCATACTGGCCGCCACCGCCAAGTGGCTGTCCCCAGGCCCACTGATCTTCGGTCGTCCAGCCCGGGTTCGTATCCAAGTTCCAGGCGAGTTGCGCGGCGGGTACTCCGACCGTCAGCGTCACCAGCCGGCTCGTATCGCCGACGTGGTCCGTGAGATTGACGAACGAGACGGTGTCCTGGTATTCCCCGTTACCGAGGACGTTGGCACCGGCAGTCAGTGATACTGTTACGGCGACCGTGCTCATGGGCGGGATCGTGCCGGACCCGTTTGCGATGGTCAGCCAGTTGACGGTCTTGGTCACTTCATAGTCGAGCGGCGTGTCGTTGTAGTTTTCGAGCGTGTACTGAGCGTTGTTCGGCGTGAAGGGGCCACCTTGCTGACCTTCGGCATTCAGCCCATCCCCTGGCGTAACACCGAGGCCCTCCGGCGGCTGAACCGTCCCGATGACGCGGAGCGATGGGTCGCCGAACACATGCCACGTGTCAAACATCGCGACGCCATCGGAACCGTACTCGTCCATCATCTGGCACGAGCCGCCGAAGCAAAGCGTGCCGAGCGCGACGTAGGTCTCTGCGACGAGGAGGTCGACGAATTCGTCCTGGGCGCACATAGGTGGGTTCCAGGACTGGTTGATGGACGACATGTAGGTCCCGACTGCGCCGGTCGGCTCGTTACCGTTGGTGGCCCGCAGCCACGCTTCGGCGAAGCACGTATAGCCGTTGAACTGCCCGTTCACACAGGCGACGCTGAAGATGAACGGCAACATGTTGTCGTTTACGAGGCTGTTGACGTGCGAGTTCGAGAAGCCAGTCGTGCTCCACGACGTGGTGCTTCCGTGGCCGCAGTAATTGATGATGCCGCGGCCGGCGTTCAGGGCGGCGGTGACCTGGCTGGCGGATGCGGACGGATCGTAGATCTGGTCCACGAGCGTGTACCCGTATCCGAGCAGATCGTTGCGGATGTAGTTCAGGTGCTGGTAGTCGTACTCGCCGTCGTCGCCGGGGCCCTGGTTGGATGCGACGCCCGTTCCGCGCATGAACCAGTCCTGCTGCGTGGCGGGCATGTTCTCATACTCGATGGTCCGCTGCACCTGTGTGTCGACCTGGGCCGCGGTCTCGGCCGAGAAGCGCCCCACGAGAATATCCGGGTAGTTGTCGCTACCCGCGAGTTTCGAGTACGTCGGATCGGAGGCTCCGCCCGAGGCGGTGGGGTGCGCGACCTGGGCGGCGTCGCCGACCAGGAGCACAAAGGCCAGGTCGCTCGTGTTGTAGACCGACTGAAGGTAGCTCTTGATCGAGGACCAGTTGTTGCCGATTGTGCTCACGCCGACGACGGTCGTGTTGATGCCGATCGAGTTCTTGTGGTTAGCCAGGGGCTGCACGTTCGGGATCCAGGCGTCATGCGCGATGATCAGCATATCACCCGTTTCGTCCAGCGGTGTGTAGCGCAGATCCGGTTCGTAGTTGATGAAGTGGCTGCGGTAGACCGTGTCGAACGCGCGGCTCAGCGAGTGCATGGCACGGTCGGGCGAAAGGACGTTGATCGTCCCTGTTCCGGTCGGGGCGACCTCGACAGTCATGGTCGTGTAAACGCGCAGCGTTCGCTGCACCGGGTTGTATTGCAGCGGGTAGACATCGACCACGACGCCGCGGTGGTCACGCAGGTTGTATGGCTCGCCGAGCTGCACGAGCTCGCCGGGGAAGAACGCATCCGCGGCGTACGCCTCGCCGAACGTATAGGCGACAGCCGCCGGGTTGACCGTTCGGAGGATGATGCCCTTGGACGGGGCAACGTCGATGTTCTGAATCTCGTAGTAGCGGGAGCTCAGCACGGTGGCCGCCATCGCCGCGTCGTCAGGAATGATGATGCTGTCGGCATGGTGCGGCAGTTCGGGGGCGCCGCGCATCTTCGTCAGCGGTTCTCCCGAGAGGCTGACCTGGGAGTGCTTCTGCCCGTCGATGTCGACAGAGGCCTCAACGAAGTCCGGGAAGCGATACTCGACGACGATGCGATCGGGGTTGTTCTCGAGGACACTGACCCCAAGGGTGTAGGAGCTCCCATCTGCTGTGGCCGCAGCCACCAGACCCGCGACCAGACAGGCCGCGACGAACCGGCACCTACCTCGTGAGTGTGAACACAAGGACGCTGACATGCTGTCTCCTTCCGGCAGATTGTCGTGGAGGCTACACGGAGAGTCGCCACCCGCCGTGAATCCCATCCACTGAACGCTTCGCTCCATCCACATTGCGCGCTGCGCTCGCCCTCGAGACGAGTCCGTTGCGGACGCCGGCTGGGGGCATGCGCATGAATGGTGGTTGGCCAAGCGTGGGGAGCATGGCTTCCCACCGTAATCTATTGGCAATAATACCACTGCGTCTGGGCCTTTCCCATGGATATTCGCCAGGTGAACCCGGATCTCGGGAGAGGCGGCAGTGTTGCTCTGCCTGCGCAGTGGGGTAATAGTCCTATAAACAAACACACATTGTAGGGATGAGATGCCTTGAATGTGGC
>Ga0272441_10005416_pt1 | contig 22175 bp, 23 predicted proteins | sample SSMProp6N_FD_193582 | JGI IMG/M metagenome (GOLD analysis project Ga0272441, IMG submission 193582) | Marine sediment archaeal communities from Little Sippewissett salt marsh, Falmouth, MA, United States - SSM-Prop-6N | ecosystem: Environmental > Aquatic > Marine > Wetlands > Sediment ... | reverse complement strand
CACAAAACCGTCACGTTCCCGGTCAAAGGGCCGGCTGGCATGTTCAGGATCATCATTGCGTGTTGATATTGCTTTCATATTTCCGAATCCGGCATATGACATCTCTGTTACAACAGCTTCAGCTCCGCCGGCTATCATGACATCGGCATCACCGCGCTCTATGTGCATAAAAGCCGTTCCAATGCTGTGTGAACCTGTGGCACACGCCGAAAGTGTTGAATAGTTGGGTCCGCACAATCCGTGCCGTATGGAAAAATGGCCTGGCAGAATATCGGGAATAAGCATGGGGATAAAAAACGGACTGACTCTCCGGGGGCCCCGTTCCAGCAGCTTTGTATGCTCGTTATGATATGACTGCATTCCCCCGATACCGGAACTGAGGATTACACCTATTCTGGTCTTGTCCTCTTTTTCAAGATCAAGACCTGAGTCTTTTACTGCCATGTCGCCGGCAGCAATACCGTAATGGGTAAAGGGATCCATACGCCTGGCTTCTTTAACTGCGACATATTCGGATATATCAAAATCCTTGACTTCCGCAGCAATTTTTGCATCAAAATTAGTAACATCGAATCTGGTAACAGCAGAGACACCATTGTGTCCATTGACAAGCCCGTTCCAAAATGTTTCGACGTCATTGCCTATGGGGGTTACAGCACCCAATCCAGTGACAACAACTCGCCGATTTCGCATATCCTTTGCCTCCTGTGTAATATCGGGGTTCCGGTCACTGCTCCGGAACCCCTTTATTAACCCTTAACAGAGTGTAAATTACTCACCCTTTTTTGACTTTAAATAATCCAGTGCTGTTCCGACTGTTGTCAGTTTCTCGGCATCTTCGTCAGGGATTTCAATATCGAATTCCTCTTCAAATGCCATTACCAGTTCAACAGTATCCAGTGAATCAGCGCCTAAATCATCTATGAAAGATGCTTCGGGCGTGATCTCGTTAGGATCTACTCCTAACCGGTCAACGATAATCTCTTTAAATTTTCCTTCGTCAATCATTCTCATTCACCTCCTTTGTTCATAGAACCTAAAAATGTTCCAGGTATTCATGTATTAAAAATTGCTGCTCTACATTACCATGCCGCCGTCAACATTTACGACCTGTCCGGTTATATAATCTGAATCCGGAGATGCCAGAAACGCAACTACCCTGGCAACATCCTCCGTTGTCCCGCCTCTTCTCATGGGGACAGATTTCAGAAATCCATCTTTTACCTCATCGCTCAACACTTCTGTCATATCAGTTTCAATATAGCCCGGAGCGACACAATTTGCCTGAATATTCCTGGAACCGACCTCTTTTGCGACACTCTTGGTAAACCCTATCAGTCCCGCTTTTGATGCTGAATAATTGGCCTGGCTTGCATTACCCATGACTCCGACTACTGAAGCGATATTGATTATCTTGCCTTTACGGTTCTTCATCATCTGACGGAGCAGAGCCTTGGTACATAAGTATGCGCCTTTGAGATTGATTTTCATCACCAGGTCCCAATCTTCTTCAGACAGCCGCACAAGCAGGTTATCCCTGGTAATTCCAGCGTTATTGACGAGAATATCTACACGGCCGAATGTTTCAACAGCTTTTTTCGCCATGGCGGACACATCATCGGCATTGGAAACATCTCCAGATACCGCCAGTGTCTTTACAGCTAACGCAGCCGCTTCCTTTGCAGTCTGTTCAGCGCCTTCACGGTCAATATCGGAAACTACAACATGAGCTCCGCGTGTTGCAAGTTCAAGAACTATAGCCTTCCCGATTCCTCTGGCTCCGCCGGTAACCAGAGCGACACAACCCTGTAACTGTGACATATGTATATCCCCGTATTGGATAGAACTTAAAATTTTGTCAGATCTTCCATGGTCCCGCACTGTACGCATGATACTTCCCGGGTAATGCGGCGTACAAGCCCGGAAAGGACTTTTCCTGCACCGGATTCCACAAATTCGTGAATGCCATCGGCAGCCATGTGTTCTATTGTCTCTACCCAGCGGACCGAATGGGTCAGCTGATTATGAAGCAGTGACTTTATTTCATCTATACTTGTAACCGGGTGTGCAGTAACATTGGCATACACCGGGATGGAAACCATCTTTATATCCATAGCCTTCAGCCGTTCTCCGAACTCTTCAACAACATCTGCCATAAGAGGAGAATGAAACGCGCCGCTGACAGGAAGTTCTATTGCTCTCTTGGCGCCTCGTTCTTTTGCCATCTCAACAGCTTTGGCTACTCCCTCTTTGGAACCGGATACTACTATCTGGCTGGGAGAATTGTAATTTGCAGGCTGCACAATTCCGCTATCACGTGCTGCAACACAAATTTCCATAACATCATTGGGAGTCAGGCCGATAATCGCGGCCATAGTCCCCGGTTTTACTTCACCGGCTGTCTGCATAAGCCGGCCCCGTTCTTTTACCAGGCGTAATCCGTCATCGAAAGAATATGCCTCTGCTGCGGCAAGGGCGGAAAACTCACCCAGGCTGTGCCCTGCTGCTGCTGACGGGACAACACCTTTCTCCTTCAGCAGTAATGTAATCGCCATGCTGTGGACATACAAAGCAGGCTGTGTATATTGAGTTTGTTTTAATTTCTCTTCAGGACCATTAAACGATATATCCGCTATATCGAATCCAAGAATATCAGAAGCGCGGGTATATAAATCCTTTATTTGCGCTGAAGACTCATACAGGTCTGTACCCATACCCACCTGCTGAGACCCCTGTCCCGGAAACAAAAACCCTATTTTCCCCACAGAGTACTCCTATTTAGGCTGTTTACATACGAATCAATGTCGCGCCCCAGGTAAATCCGCCGCCAAATGCAACCAGCAGACAAAGGTCGCCTTTCTTCAATCTGCCGTTTCTCCGTGCTTCATCAAAGGCAATGGGAATTGATGCTGCCGAGGTATTACCATATTCCTGAATATTGACATATACTTTGTCATCAGGCAGTTTCAATCTTGATGCAATAGCATCAATAATCCGTATGTTGGCCTGATGTGTGATCAGCAGGTTAAGGTCATCACTGGTAAAGCCTGCCGATTCCAGGGAATGTACGGCCGCGTCTTTCATGGCCCGTACCGCGTGCTTAAATACTTCTCTTCCCTGCATCTTTATATAGTGCATACGGTTATCAACTGTCTCCCGTGTAGCGGGATTGGCGGATCCGCCTGCAGGAAGAATGAGCAGGTCGCCCAATCTTCCGTCACTTTTAATGTAACTTGAAATAATGGCGCTGTCATCGTCAGCCGGCCCCAGTACAGCCGCACCGGCGCCGTCTCCGAACAGTACACAGGTACCCCGGTCTTCCCAGTCAGTAATCCGCGAAAGTACTTCGGCACCTATAACCAGCACATGGTTAACCACACCGGACTGAATCATCGAATTTGCCACAGTCAGACCGTAAATAAAACCGGAGCACGCAGCACTGATATCACAAGCCGCTGCGTTGACCGCACCTATTTTTGCCTGAACCTGCGATGCTGTCGACGGGAACAGATAATCGGGTGTAATGGTACCGACAATGATCATATCCAGGTCTTCAGCAGTCAGGCCCGCTTCCTTTAATGCTTTGGTGGCGGCTTCCGAACATAAATCAGAATTTGCTTTCCCATCCTCAAGAATATGCCTTCGTTCAATACCGGAACGTTCCTTAATCCACTGGTCCGACGTGTCAACTATTTTTTCAAGATCAAAATTTGTCAGGACTTTCTCGGGAATGCCTCTTCCTGTTCCAAGTATCACAGCTGATCTGTTTTCACACACGTTAGTCTCCCTTCCTCTTGGCAAGCTGCTCCTCAATATGCGCAGAAACACTCTCTGTAACCATCTTGAAAGAACCTTTAATACCGCTTTTCACAGCCCGGGCATTGGAGCTTCCATGCCCGATCATGCAGGTCCCTTTTATTCCTAATAACGGTGCTCCGCCGTACTCCTCGTAATCAAACAGTTTAAACAGTTTGCGAAGACTCGGGCGTAAAAGATACATGCCCACTGTTCCCGGCAGATTACCTCTGATAGTCTTTTTCATGGTTTTTGAAATCATCCTTGCAAGGCTTTCACCGAATTTCAGAATAATATTACCGACAAAACCGTCACACACAACTACATCGGACTTGCCTTTAAGGATATCCCGGCCTTCAATATTACCGATAAAATTGAGGTCGCCTTTTTCCAGGAGTTTATATGCTTCCTGTACAACTTCTGTTCCTTTGGCACTCTCTTCACCAATATTAAGAAGGCTGACTCTGGGAGAATTGTTTCCCATGACATAATTCATAAAAATCGAGCCCATAACACCGAACTGGTATAGATTCTGTGGTTTACAATTGACCATGGAACCCACGTCAACCATCAGGCAGACACCCGATTCATGGGGCATAAATGTCCCCATGGCCGGTCGCAGTACACCGTTGCACGTTCCAAGGCGGAATAATGCCGATGCCATAACAGCTCCAGTATTCCCTGCGCTGAACACAGCATCCACTTTCCCTTCTTTATGCAGTCTCATCGCTACTTCAATGGAAGAATCGGGTTTTGTGCGCAATACTTTAGAAGGAGAATCATCCATCTCCACCTTTTGTGATGCGTGTTCTATTGTAAGAGGCAGATCCTTGACCAGCATATGATGCTGCATCTCGTCCTCGATCACCTCTTTATCGCCTACCAGAACCACCTCATACCTGCCGCGGGCTTTCCGGGCTGCTTCAATAGCACCGGTTACAATGCATTTGGGCGCATTATCTCCCCCCATTGCATCAACTGCAATCCTTGGAATCATAGTATACTCATTTTATCTATTCTTGGGGAATAATAACCATTCGGCCTTTATAATATCCACAGTTCGGACATGCTCGATGGGGCAGTTTGGGCTGATGACAGTGTGAACACTCTACAACCTGGACTTCTTTGACTTTTTGATGTGTGCGCCGTTTATCTCTTCGGGTTCTCGACGTTTTTCTTTTTGGAACCGCCACTGACTTCTCCTTTCAAAAACTCACTTTGAAAAATCAACATTCTTTAGGCCTTCCCACCGGGGATCAATCTGATCCCGGCTGCACGTGCATGTATCTCTGTTTAAATTAATACCGCACTCGGGGCACAGCCCTTTACATTCCTGGTGACATAGGATTTTCACCGGCACTTCAATCAGAAGAAGGTCAATGATATCCTCGCTTAAATCAATCTCTGTTGCAGACGGTTCGATAATATGGTACGATTCTGTCTCGTCGGAACCGCCGCTGCTGTGTTTTGTGAACATAACCGCACCAGAGGCTTCCACTTTCCGTGTAAATTCATCAAGGCAGCGGTCACAGATAAAATGCCCTGTTGACACAACAGCAATTTCACACAGATAATCGCCATCTCCTGCTGTCAGTTTCACTGACACATCTACATCACCGTTAAAAGAACAATTTGCATAGACCTCCGGCTCATTTAACCTTGTCCGGAAGGTCAATTCTGACACCCCCTCCTTTATTGTATGGAGGGGGATACTGATCTTTTTCTGTATACGAGCCGTCAATTTAACTAATAAAATCTAATAAATCAAGATAAAAATATTCCGCTAATCTATAAATTTTTCCGGGACCGGTGCCCGGCTTATCTCAAGACGCAATGGACATTTGAGGCAGCGTTTTGCCTCATGCAGCGCATCTTCCTCGGTAAAGCAGAGGTCAACCTGGGCTGAGATGTCTTTTTTCCGCGCTTCAACAGCAATTGTTTTCATCTCTGCGCGCTCTTCATAGGCAAAGCCTTCACGCCTTCCCATCCACGGGTCGGAGTCTTCTTCCGCAACCAGTTTCTGAAATACCTGGCCGTCACCGCCCAGATATTTATCAATTGACGATGCCGCTTTTGTCCCTGCTGCAATTGCCTTAATAACCGATGCCGGGCCTGTTACAACATCGCCGCCGGCAAACACGCCGTCCCTGTTGGTTGCCATGGAATCATCAGCCTTTATGCTTCCCCACCGTTCCAGTTCCACATTGAATTCCCCGGGAATGACATAATTCTGGCCGATGGCGATAATCAGATGGTCTACATCAATGCTAAACTCGCTTCCTTCCACAGGAACAGGCCGCCTTCTGCCGCTGGAATCGGGTTCTCCCAGTTCCATCCGGATACACTGTACAGTTACATGACTGTCACTGGAAATGATCTTGACGGGATTGACCAGAAAATTGAATTCAACCCCTTCATTACCAGCTTCATGAACCTCTTCAGGGTCGGCCGGCATCTGTGCTTTTGTCCGCCTGTAGAGCACTGAGACGGTATCGGCCCCGTTTCTGACTGCGGTACGCGCCACATCCATTGCCACATTACCGCCGCCCACTACCGCTACTCTGCCCGACAGGTCAAAATCATCACCCATGGCCACTGATTTCAGCAGTGATATCCCGTCTTTTACGCGGGGATCTTCTTCTCCGGGCAGGCCCATATTCATACCCAGGGGCGCTCCCATGCCCAAAAATACTGCTTCAAAGCCCGATTCAAAGAGGTCTGAAATTGACTCAACCTTTGTATTGGTCCTGATATCAACACCGATCTTCTCAATTTCACTTATTTCTTTATTGAGCACGTCCCACGGCAGCCGGTATTTTGGTATTCCCCATGCCATCATACCGCCGGCTGATTTCTCAGCTTCGAACACAGTAACTGCATGTCCTTTAAGGCGAAGGAACCATGCTGCTGAAAGCCCGGCCGGTCCTCCTCCCACAACAGCCACTTTCTTTCCGGTATCGGGGCTGACAGAGATTTTCTCCCGCCACCGGCCGTTGTCACGTTCAGCAACAAACCGTTTGAGATTTCTGATGGAAATTGCTCCCTGCAGGTCTCCCCTGCGGCATTCAGTCTCACAGGGATGATCGCATACCAGGCCCAGAACATGGGGAAACGGCACTGTTTCACGGATGATCTCCAGGGCATCCTGGTACCGGCCGTCGGCAATAAGCCGGACATATTCAGGTATATCAATATGGGCCGGGCAGTTATAACTGCACGGCAGCAATGTTTTTTCACGGTCCTCAGGATCTACATCCTTCTTTTCTGTAAGGGCTCCCGAAGGACACACTTCAACACAGGCGCCGCAGAATGTACAGGCAGCATCTTTATAATCTATATCATAGGCAGTTGTGACCCGTGAATTGATCCCGCGGTCAATAAAACCCAGCACTCCGACACCGCGCACTTTCTGGCACATTTCCACGCACCGCCCGCACAAAACGCAGAGGTTGTAATCGCGGACAAACAGAGGCTCCTCCGAAAGCACAGGCAGGTCTTTTGCTTTGGGCGCGAATCCCGAAAGCACCTCTTCAATCCCAATATGCCGTGCCACTTTCATGAGTTCTGTTGATTTGGGCAGGTCTTTGGGCAGCTCACTTAAAATCAGCCACAGCAGCTTTTTCCTCATGGCCTGAATTTCCGGCGTATTGGTCTGAACGACCATACCGTCCTGAACTTTCGTGTTGCAGGATGTGGGGAATCCTCTTCTCCCCTCAATCTGCACGATACACAGCCTGCAGGTACTCAAAGGAGGCAGATCAGGATGATAACACAGGCTCGGTATATAAATACCAGCCTGCTGCGCCGCTTTCAATACCGTAGTATCAGGCTCGACATTGACTTTCTTATTATCTATAGTTACTTGTACCATTATTTAATCCTCAACATATGTGTTCGGTTATCTGATTGCCATGAAGTCACACGCATTGATACAGGATTTACACTTTATGCACGTTTCTTTGTCAATAAATGCGAAAGATCCCTTTTGCCAGGTAATGGCATCAACAGGGCAGGCTCTGAAACAGGCGCCGCATTTAACGCATATATCTTCCATAACCTCAAAATGAATAAGCTCAACACATTCATGAGCCCGGCACTCTCTGGTGTTAATATGTTCTTCATATTCGTGCATAAAATACCGCATGGTGGTCAGCACCGGGTTCGGCGCTGTATTTCCCAGTCCGCATAACGCTGTATTTTTAATAGTGGTACCCATATTCTTCAGAAAATCAATATGTTCTTCTTTTCCTTTGCCGGCGCATATATCTTCAAGAACCTCCTGCATCCGTTTCAGTCCTATCCGGCAGGGCACGCACTTGCCGCATGATTCGGCTACAGTAAATTCGAGAAAATAACGGGCCACATCGACCATACACGTACTCTCATCCATTACAATCATACCGCCTGAACCCATAATAGCTCCGGTTTCAGTGATTGAAGTATAGTCAATCGGTGTATCCAGCAGGGAGTCGGGCAGACATCCGCCTGACGGCCCTCCCAGCTGAACGCCCTTGAGTTTGATCCTTTTCTTCAGCATTCCGCCGCCCGGGCCGTATACAAGTTCCCGGATGGTTGTTCCCATTGGCACTTCGACCAGCCCGGTATTTTTAATCTTCCCGGCCAGGGCAAATACCTTGGTACCCTTGCTGTCTTTGTATCCGATATCCGAAAACCATTTCGAACCGTTCAACATAATATGCCGTACATTGGCAAGAGTCTCTACGTTGTTTATAATAGTAGGTTTCTTCCAAAGCCCTTCAGTGGAAGGATAGGGCGGGCGGGGATTCGGCCTTCCCTTCTTGCCTTCAATAGAAGCCAGAAGCGCGGTCTCCTCACCACACACAAAAGCGCCGGCCCCCTCTTTTACATGCAGGGTAAAAGAGAAACCGGTTCCGCATATATTATCGCCCATATAGTTATTTTTCTTTGCTTCTTCAATAGCATTGAGAAGTGTTTTTACCGCAAGAGGATATTCAGCCCGGCAGTAAACATACCCCTCGTCTGCGCCTATAGTATAGCCGGCTATGGCCATACCTTCAATAACAGCGTGGGGATCACCTTCGAGAATACTCCTGTCCATAAATGCACCGGGGTCGCCTTCATCAGCATTACATACAACATACTTTTTATCGCCTTCGGTCTTTTTACAGAATTCCCATTTGGTTCCTGTGGAAAATCCGCCGCCGCCGCGCCCCCGCAGGCCCGATTCCTTGATCTCCCTCAGAACTTCTTCCCGGGACATGGAAAGCGCCTTTTCAAGGCCTTTATATCCGTCTCTTTCTGTATATTTCGTAATATCCATGGGATCGATCTCACCGCAGTTGGCAAGAACGATACGTTTTTGATTTTTGAAAAACTGTTCGTAATCTTCACCGGTAACCCTCTTTTTATAGGGCTCGCCATTTATGATATGTGATTCAACGATGTGCTCCACATCATCAGGTTTTACATACTGATAGGTTATCCTGCCCAGAGACGGAGTGATAATATCAACCAGCACATCCCTGAAAAGGCCCCGGTCGCCGACCCGCACGACTTCCCATGATCCTGTAAGTTTCTTTTCATCCAGCGCCCTACGAAAATTCTTCTCTACATTGACGGCTCCGGCTGAAACTCCGCTTGTGCCCATACAAATCCGTATACTGTTTTTCATACTATTCACCGCTCCTTGTTCGATAGCTTTCCACCAGGTTGTCCAGGTCTTCCACTGTACAATTGCCGTGGAACTCGTCTCCTACCGCTACCACCGGTGCCATACCGCAACATCCCAGGCATGCAACCCGTTCTATTGTGAACATACCATCCTCAGTTGTTTCGCCGTCCCCTATTCCCAGTTTGTCTTCCAGATAATCCAGCAATGCCTTGCTTCCCATAACATGACATGCCGTGCCCTGACAAACACGAATAGGATACTTGCCTCGGGGAGTCAGATAAAACTGGCTGTAAAAGGTCAGCAAACCATAAATTTCAACGGGATATACATCCATCTCTTCTGCGATATAATCGACAGCCTCTTTAGGAACATAACCGTATACCCGCTGTACATCCTGAAGCAGAGGTATTAAAACCCCTTTTCTGCCTCGATATTTATCAACGATCTGTTTTGTCTCGGTGAGGCTCTCACTCATGTCTTGTCCTTTCGTTTACAAGGTGATTGTCAGATCTCACAGTCATTTACACTAAAAATAGCACTAGAAGCAGTTAAAGTACGGAGTATGATACGAAGGCAGGGGGAAAGTGTCAACCCTTTTCTTGATTTTTTGCTATTTTTTCAAATTGAGGAATGATATCCGGCACTATCTCCCGGACTATATGGGGCAGCCTCTTTACCAGTGCAGGAGAGCAGGTTTCAGAGAAGGTTTCTATATCTTCAACTTCAATACCGTAGATTAAAATATTCTCCGGAACAGGCATGCCTATGGTTCCGGCCAGTGCCAGCGCTTCAGCCAGAGACACCTGATGCCTGGTCAGAGATGATCCGCCGGGAAGGTCCTGTGCCGGTATTTTGAGAACTGTGCCCGGCTTATGCCTGCCGGTCCGGACCGCATCAATGATCACCGCGAAATCATATCCTGTCATATAATCAAGCAGGTCCAGGCCGCCGGCACTGGCTTCAATAAAATCAATGGCCGTGCTGCGGGCCTTCTTTTTTATTGCCCGCAGCACATAGATACCGATACCGTCATCGGAAAGTATTGTATTACCAAGTCCGATGCATACAGCCCGCCCTCGTCTGCGTTTCGGACCTTCATGGAGACTTTTAGCCAAGATCAGGCCTTTCCGTATTGCTCCATGCCCTGTTTGTAAATATCTTTACCGTAACAGTCGTTCACCACAACTGCCGGAAAGTCCTTAACCTCCAGCCTTCGAATCGCTTCAGGGCCCAGATCTTCATACGCGACAAATTCGGCTTTCTTAATGCTCTGGGCGCCCAGGGCGGCTGCCCCGCCGATGGCGCCGAAATATACTGCAGTGTGGTCCTGCAGAGCCTGCACCACAGCATCAGACCGGTTGCCTTTTCCTATCATACCCTTAAGCCCCCGGGACAGCAGGTCTGGAGTATAGGGATCCATGCGGTAGCTGGTCGTCGGGCCGATAGAACCGATGGGGTTGCCCGGTTTCGCCGGAGCAGGGCCTGCATAATATATTATCTGCCCCTTAATATCTACAGGCAGGTCTTCTCCGCGTTCCAGAGCTTCCAGCAGCCGTTTATGGGCCGAGTCGCGGGCAGTGTATATCACACCGCTTATCAGTACTGAATCGCCTATATGTAAATCTTTTATGATCTCGTCGGTCAGAGGAGTCGTTATATGTTTAGGGGTTGTCATTGCCTTCTCCTTTTTGTATATCCACGGTTTCAGGTACAATGATTACAATGTTACTGTCTTGTGCCTTGCAACATGGCACTGCATATTTACCGCAACAGGGAAACTGGCAATATGGCAGGGGTGGACTTCAATATGCACTGCCAGCGCTGTGCATCGCCCTCCGAATCCCTGGGGCCCGATACCAAGCTTATTTACTTCAGTCAGCAGTTCCTGCTCAAGGTCGGCATAAAAGGGATTCGGGTGCTTTGAACCTACCGGCCTCAGCAGTGACTTTTTTGCGATCTGGGCGCACTTTTCAAAGGTGCCCCCTATGCCCACACCGACAATGACAGGAGGACAGGGATTCGCTCCGGAAACACGTACACGTTCAATGACAAAATCCTTAACTCCCTGCACACCTGCAGCCGGCGCCATCATACGGACCTCGCTCATGTTCTCACTGCCGCCGCCTTTGGGAGCAATAGTGATCTCCAGGTCATCACCGGGAACAATATCGGTGTAAATAATTGCAGGTGTATTATCGCCGCTGTTTTTGCGCTCCAGAGGATCTGTTACCACTGAATTCCGCAGATATCCCGCTTTATATCCCCGGCGTACACCTTCATTGACCGCATCAACAAAATTACCGCCGCATATCCGGACATTCTGCCCCATCTTGACAAAAAAGACCGCGTATCCGGTATCCTGACAAAGGGGCATTCCTTCTTTCTTGCCTATCTCTATATTTTCCAATATCTTGGCCAGTACTTCCCGGCCCGTAGGAGACTCCTCCGATTCATAACACTCATTAATCCTTTTAATAACATCTGAACCAAGATAAAAATTTGAATCGACACACAGATTTTTTACAGCTTCTGTTATACTGGAGACATTCACTTCTTTCATGACACCTCCTTATCGGCTAATTAGGATATATCAGATTAAACATCTATTACATATTTCACAAGTTTCTCGATGCCTTTTGCCACATCGCTTATTCCCGGCCCCAGCATATAGGCCGGTGTGGACACGATATTGTTTACTGTATCCACAATAATCTCATCAACCTTTGCAGGTTTATGCACTGCTCCGAAAAAAGCCAGGTCTTCCGCTGTTGCCCTGTCTGACCCTATAGTAAGTTCGGGATGCAGGGCCCTGTGTTTGACTGCAGCCGCGACAACAACCGGAGCGATACATATGGCGCCCACTGTTTTGCCCGAATCAATAAAAGAAAGGATTGCCTGCTGAACCTGAGGATCGACAGAGCAGTCTCTGCCTTTTACCGCATAGTCACAAAGATTCTTTACAGCACCGAATCCTCCGGGAAGTATCAGAGCATCCAGTCCGGAAACACCGCTTTCACTCAAGGGCAGAATACTGCCCCGTGAAATGCGGGCAGCCTCTTCTGTGACCTTTCGTATCCCGCCTGTCTCTTTTTTAGTAAGGTGGTTTACTTCCGACAGTGTTTTATCCGGAGCCAGGCATACCGCTTCGGCACCGTGCATATCAATATACAGCAGTGTCAGCGTTGCTTCATGTATTTCACTGCCGTCAAAAACCCCGGCTCCGGCAAGCAGAACGCCAATACGTTTCTTCATGTCCTCTCCTCATATAAAAATGCCTTCTATGGAAATAAAACTGACTGCAATTGTCTCAAATACTTTCCTATAAGCGGGCCGGTCTGCAGGACTGAATAACTTATCGGATCGTTGCATTCAACAAATCGTCAGACTGTTGTTCACCCATCAGCACAATTCTGCTTTCAGCTCGGGCGCACACCTCTCCTTCAGGGCCTTCAATAGAAGCAGAACACAGGCAGATATTTTTCTTTATCCGGTCAAATCGCCCTGAAACAGTATAGCACATGCCTGTATGAACCGGTTTCAGGAATCTGATAGTTATCCCGGCTGTAACACCGAATCTGCCTGAAGCCACATATGCGGCCCATACAACAGATTCGTCAAGAACTGCGCTGATTATGCCGCCGTGAACCTGATTGCGGTATCCTGCACACTCTTTGTCAGGGGTAAACTCCGCCCATGCGCCCTGTTCCATTCTATAAAACGGCAGATGCAGCCCCCGGCGGTTTTGCGTGCCGCATACAAAACATTCAGGGAATTGCGGCAGGCGGTTTTCGGATTTGTTTTTCACTTCACTTGCCGGCTTGTACAAACTGGACATGGGACCTAAGCCTGGTCAACGAGTTTTTTCATCTCCTGGCCAATCATGGCGGGAGAATCAACCACCCGGACAGCGCTTTGCTTTAATGCGGCAATCTTGTCGCCGGCTGCTCCTTTGCCTCCGGCTATTATTGCACCGGCATGGCCCATGCGCTTCCCTTTGGGAGCAGTCCTTCCTGCGACAAAAGCAACCAATGGTTTATTAAAACCGGTTTCCAGATATGACACCACATCCTCCTCATCGGTACCGCCTATTTCCCCGATCAAAACCACAGCTTCGGTTTCAGGATCGTCTTTGAACAATTTCAAACCGTCGACAAACCGGGTTCCGATAACCATGTCGCCGCCGAGGCCGATGCAGGTTGACTGGCCCAGGCCGACGCTTGTCAGCTGTGCCACTGCTTCATAGGTGAGGGTTCCGCTGCGGGAAAGTACGCCGATACGTCCCTTTTTATGTATAAACCCGGGCATGATACCGATTTTCGCCTTTCCCGGTGAAATAATACCCGGGCAGTTGGGCCCGATGAGCCGGCACCCTTTTCTCTGTACAAATGTAAACGCTTCTATAACATCGAGAGTAGGTATTCCTTCGGTGATGCACACAATGAGACCTATCCCGGCGTCAGCAGCTTCCATTATGGAATCTGCCGCATACATGGGAGGGACAAAAATCACCGTAGCATCGGGTTCACACTCTTTTCTTGCCTGTTCCGCAGTATTGAAGACCGGTACGCCATTGCACATGCTGCCGCCCTTGCCCGGTGTGACTCCGCATACAACCCGGGTACCGTATTCAATCATCTGCATGGAGTGGAATGTCCCTTCGCTGCCGGTTATTCCCTGCACCATGACCTTTGTCGATTCATCCAGTAAGATACTCATATATCCCTCGCTAAAGACTTTTTTTATTTCACGGACCGTACTGCAGCCACTGCCATGTCAGCTGCCTCTCTGAGGTTTGAAGCAACTTGGAATGTGAGCCCCGAATCCTCGAGAATACGGCCGGCAAGCTCACTGTTGGTTCCTGCCAGGCGCACTACAATGGGAACATTGATATTGAGTTTTTTTGCAGCTGAAACCACTCCGTTTGCAACTCTGTCACACCGGACAATGCCGCCGAAAATATTAATGAGAACTGCTTTTACATTTGCATCTGACATGAGGATGCGGAACGCATGTTCAACCCGTTCAGGTGATGCGCCCCCTCCTACATCGAGAAAATTTGCCGGCATGCCGCCGTGGAGCTTGATAATATCCATGGTAGCCATAGCCAGTCCCGCACCATTCACCATACACCCGACTGTTCCGTCAAGTTTTACATAACTCAGATGCTGTGCCGCCGCTTCAATCTCGGCCGGTTCTTCTTCGGACAGGTCCCTCAAACCGGCAATCTGTTTGTGCCTGGGCACAGCATTGTCATCAAAATTAATTTTGGCATCAGCGGCAAGAAACCGCCCGTCTTTTGTCACGGCCAGGGGATTTATCTCTGCCAGAGACGCATCAGTTTCCCTGAAAAGCCTGTACAGGTTCATGATAAGCCCGGTGCAGGCTGAAACCATTTTCTTTTCCATACCCAGGCGGAAAGCCAGGCTTCTGGCCATATAGGGCTGCATACCTGCCGAAGGGTCTATACGCAGCGTATGAATGAGTTCCGGTGTTTTTTCGGCAACCGCTTCAATTTCAACACCACCCTCGGTTGATACAATAGCAGAAACACACGCATTTTTTCTGTCAACAGCCATGCCTGCATAAAATTCATGCGCTATGTCCAGCGCCTCTTCAACAAGAACAGTCTTTACAGTCCTGCCTTCAGGCCCCGTCTGATGGGTCACAAGGTTCATGCCGATAATGTTTTGAGCATGTTTCCGTGCATCTTCCGGTGTGGGAGCCAGCTTTATGCCCCCTCCCTTGCCTCTGCCTCCGGCATGGATCTGCGCCTTGACAACAACAGGCCTGCCAATATCCCTGGCAGCCTTTTCCGCCTGTTCCGGTGTATCGGCCCTGACACCATCAGGTACAGGGATATTCCATGCGCGGAACAGCTCCTTTGCCTGGTACTCATGAATTTTCATAGTAATTTACCTCGCAAAAGTCAGTTCCGGGCATACCACTGCCTTCATGGCTCAGCCCGGCATTCAAATATGAAGAATAAGATATTATGATAATTGAAATCTATAACAAAACTTTCAAAATGCAAGCATAATCTGCAAAATGCTGATAATAATTTTTATAATTATAATAAACACAGCTAATAATCAATGGCGTGCGGACATTAAATCATTGATATTATGCATCTTACATTACTTCTTCAGGCCCCATTCATATCCCTTGTCAAAAGCCTGGAGATTGAGTTTTTCAGTTCCTGCGGGAACCGATGTCTCTACAGCTTTACGCATCGCATCTTTTTGTATAAGGCCGGTCACTGATGTAAAGAACCCGGCCATCACCATGTTCAGGACAACCTTTCTTCCCAGTTCTTCAGCGATTCGGGTTGCAGGAATGCTGTGCAGGCTTACTCCGCCGGGCAGGTTTGAGACAGATACCAGTTCCTCTTCGATCAGAAGAGTGCCGCCCGGATCGATCTGCGGCGAAAATTTATTGAATGCCTCCTGGCTCATAATGACCATGATCCGCGGACAGGACACATAGGGGTACAGTATACGTTTCTCCGACACAATCAATTGAGAACTGCACGAGCTTCCCCGGGCCTCAGGCCCGAATGACTGGGTCATGGTGGCGAATTTGTCATCGTATATTGATGCTGCCTTGCCTATGATATAGCCGGTGAGAATAATTCCCTGGCCTCCGAATCCCCCCACTTTAATTTCGGTTTTATCCATAAACTACCCCTCATAAGGCGTGAAAGAATCGCCGATCCGTTTCTGCAAATGCTCATTCATGGCCTGCATGTATGTAGGCCGGTCGCGGTTTACAAAAGTTCCCACGGTAATGTTTCCGCGCAGGCTTACATCTGCCTCGCGGGGGTCTGCTCCATGCTTTATTTCGCTGTTATCATAATAGAACTTCAGCCGGTCAAGCCCGTCACCGAACTTGTTCCTCCGTTCGAATATGGTCGGACACGGCGCCAGTATCTCGATAAAGGAGAAGCCCGGTTTGTTCAAACCCTCGACCATGGCGTCGGTCATACGGTGAATGTGCAGTGCTGTCCACCGGGCAATGTATACCGCTCCGATTGATTCTGCCAGGTGGGGCAGGTTGAATGAGCCTTCAAAGTTTCCATAGGGCGATGTGGTAAGCACCGAGTCTTTAGGCGAGGTGGGAGCCACCTGCCCTCCGGTCATAGCGTAATTGAAATTATTCACACAAATGACTGTTAAATCAATGTTTCTGCGTGCCGCGTGCATCAGGTGGTTGCCGCCAATGGCAATAAGGTCGCCGTCACCGCTGAATACCACAACCTTCAGTTTCGGGTTTGCCAGTTTGACCCCTGTGGCAAAGGGGATAGCCCGGCCGTGTGTTGTATGGAACGAATCGACCTTGACATATCCGGCAACTCGGCCGGTGCATCCGATGCCCGATACCACGACCACATCATCCAGCGAAATACTGCACCGCTCCAGGGCCTGGGCAAAACAGTTGACAGTTACGCCGATACCGCAGGTAGGGCACCAGATGTGGGGTATCCGGTCCATACGGAGAAAATTTTCCATGGGATGATTCTGCTGACCGTTTACAGGCGTGCATGACGCAGCCCCGGTTAATTCTTCGTTGACAGACACGTAGCAGCCTCCGCAATTTTTTCTACAATGAATTCGGGCTCATGCACAGTACCTCCCCCGTGCCCGGCCAGTACAACCGGTACCCTGCCGTAGGCCAGCCGCTCTACATCCCAGAACACCTGGCCGTAGTTCATTTCTGCCATGACCATGGCTTTTCCGGTTTCGGCATAGCCCTGAATGACCTTTTCCGGAAGAGGCCAAACCACAATAAGACGCAGCATACCTGCTTTAATTCCCTGTTCCCGGGCCTTGTGAACAGCTTCGATTGCTATACGCGAAGTTATTCCATAGCAGATCACAACAACCTCGGCATCATCGACCATGATCTCTTCATACTTGCAGATTGCATCCTGATTAAGCCGGATTTTATTGACCAGCCGGTGCACAAGCTGCTCCTGGCACTGGGCGCTCATAACAGGATAGCCGCGGAAATCATGGGTAAGGCCGGTCACATGAATACGGTATCCGTCTCCGGCCTTGACCATATCGCACACCATATCAGGCCCCGGTTCAAAGGGCAGATATTCTTCAGGCGTCTTTTTTGTAAACCGGCGGGGGAATATTTCTATTGCTTCTGCTTCGGGTATGACAACCCGCTCCATCATATGTCCGACACACTCATCCATCATGAACATAACAGGGACACGGAACTGCTCTGAAAGATTGAAGGCGTCTATCATAAAGTCAAAGCATTCCTGGGGCGAATCAGGGGCCAGTGCGATGATCTCATAATCACCGTGAGACCCCCAGCGCGCCTGCATCATGTCTGCCTGTCCGGGCAGGGTCGGCAGGCCCGTTGACGGCCCTCCCCTTTGTACATTTACAAACACACACGGAAGTTCTGTCATTGCTGCCAGTCCGATGTGCTCCATCATCAATGAAAAGCCCGGCCCCGACGTCACAGTCATGGCTTTCTTGCCCGCCCATACCGCGCCCTGCAGGGCTATAGACGAAGCAAGCTCATCTTCCATCTGGATGAATACTCCCCCCACCAGCGGGATACGGCGGGAAAACCGCTCCACCACTTCGGTGGAAGGTGTAATAGGATATCCCGACACAAACCTGCACCCTGCTGCCAGGGCTCCTTCACAGCAGGCCACATCACCGTCAAAATAGTGGGAACCGGTCAGCACTCCTTTGGGATCAGCTTTCACTCTGTCACCTTTTGTTAATCAACTTCTGTAATTTCATAGGTGTAAATTGCGAATTCGGGGCATATCATCCGGCAGAATCCGCAGTTAACACACTGTTCAGGATGTACGGCTGCCGGCGGATGGTATCCCTTGGAATTATATTTCTCCGACAGTTTCAGCACATCATTGGGGCAGTATTCAACACAGAAACCGCACCCCTTGCACCGGTCTTCGATTATTACGATCTCCCCTCTGGTCACACGAGGTTTCGTGTTCCCAAAAGGCTGTTTACGCTGACGAACGCTCATATAATCATCCGTTTATCTAATTGTTCCGACATAATGGGTTGTCAGCTGCTTCTCCCGTACATCAGGATTGGAATAGTCGGGAAGCAGCATAGGAGCAACCCTGCCGTTGGTGTCCACAGCAATGCGGGCAAGCTGTTTATTGTATTCAGTTATATGGTTCAGTGTAAGGGACCCGCCGCTTTTATACTCGTTCTTTGCATAAAGAGCTGCCTGTTCACCGGCAATACGCCCGAAGACCATGACATCAAGCAGGGAATTCCCCATGAGCCGGTTCTCGCCGTGCACACCTCCGGACACCTCGCCGCCGGCAAACAGGCCCGGCACTGTTGTCTTGGTGTTTTTATCTATCTCGAGGCCGCCGTTCTGGTAGTGAAGGGTCGGGAACACAAGCATAGGCTCTCTGGTAATATCTATGCCGTACCGTTTGAACAGGATCCATTTTCCGGGAAACTCTCTGCGTACTGTTCCCTCTCCTTGTAAAATATCGATCATGGGAGAATCGAGCCATGCTCCGAATTTGCCTGTTGGCGTCGGAACACCCATTCCCCGTTCAGTGCATTCCCGGATTATGGCCGATGCTTCCACATCTCTGGGTTCCCGCTCATACACAAACTGCTCTCCCTGGACATTAAGGATATTGGCGCCGGCTCCACGGAATTTTTCAGTAATGAGCAGGCCTTCAGCCTGTTCTGGAAACACTGCGCCTGTAGGGTGGTACTGGACCGTATGCAGGAATGAAAGGGGCACTCCTGCGTGATATCCCATGATCAGGCCGTCGCCGGTAGCGCCGTAGTGGTTTGTTGTCATAAAATCCTGGATATGCAGCCTGCCTGATCCGCCGGTCGCAATAATCACAGCCTTTGCCTTTACAACCAGATATTCTTCCGTCTCAAGGTTGTACAGAAGCGCTCCGGCACAGGCCCCGTTTTTATCCAGAATGAGCTCGACAGCCGGGGAAAACTCGAGAATTTTTATATCGGCACTGTGGTTCTTCACTTCATCACGCACGGTCCGCATAATCTCTGCTCCGGTAATATCCCCGGCATAATGCATGCGTTTTCTGCTGGTTCCGCCGCCGTGCATGGTTTTGAGTGTTCCGTCATCATATTTGGAAAACATGGCGCCGAGCCGTTCCAGCCATGCCATCACTTGCGGCGCCTCGGTTACCAGTGTCTCCACCAGGTCCGGATCATTCTTGAAATGTCCGCCGCCCATGGCATCGAGATAGTGGTAGTATGGTGAATCTTTGCGCGCTTTGGTCGAAGCCTGAATACCGCCTTCAGCCATCATGGTGTTGGCGTCGCCCAGACGGAGTTTGGTGGCAATAAGGACCTTAGCGCCGTTTTCCCGGGCAAGGAGCGCTGCAGCATTACCGGCACCGCCTCCGCCTATGACCAGAACATCTGTCTCAAAATCGATTTTTCCAAGATCCACTTTTCCGGGATCGACCCGGCTGGGGGCATGCAGGAGAGCCACGACTTCATTGGCGATCTTGTACCCCTTATTTGGCCCGACCCGGATCTGGGAACGCCCTTCCTCCTTAAAATCGGGGTGGTACTGCAGGATATCCTCACGCTCCTGCAGAGTCATGGCAGTAAACTCATCACCCCGTTTTTTCCGCTCAACCCGCCCGGGCCGTGTTTTCTCCACGATCTTTATTAACTTCTTCAATTCAGGTGTGTATGGCATGGCTATTCTCCAGAAAATATGTGCTGATCATTCAACAACAAAGGTTTTATTTTCAGGCGTCCAGTCATCTTCGGCCATATACGGTTCGGTTTCCCGATTCTTGTATATCTCCTTGAGCGCCGTAATATCCACCTTTTTCAGGTCTCCGATAGCCTTTTTCATAGCCGGAGACCCGGCCGATTCAACTGCCTGTTTCAGATGCGGTGCACGCTTTGCAATATGCCGGCCGTACAGTCGCCGGGCCAGTATGGCGATATTGTACTGCACCTCTTCAGACGGGCACCGGGCCGCGCACAGCCCGCACATGACGCAGTCGAATGAGAGCCTGGCGGCACCTTCAATATCACCCCGTATGGCGCGGCTGATGTACTCCATCACATCGATATCCATGGGGCAGCTCCGGGTGCATGTGCCGCATCCCACGCATTTGTAAATCTCAGGGTAGAGAGATGCCACAGCCGTACCGGTGGGCTCCAGCTTCTCAATATCGTATTCTGCTTTGTTGCCGGGGAAAAACGGGAGCTGGGCTATGTACATATCGGGTTCAACAACTGTCTGGCATGCAAGCCCCACTTCTATTCTGTATGAATTCGGGAACCGGTACACTGTTCCGCACGCTCCGCAGATGCCTCCCCTGCATCCGCATCCCCGTACAAGCTGATATCCGGCATACTCCATTGCTTTCTGAATAGTAAGAGAGGCCGGCACATCATACCGCTTTCCCATAAGATAGATGGGCACCAGTTTGTCCTGCGCCCCGGTCTGTTTTTTCTTCACGTTTTTAGCCATGGATACTATCCTCATCAATTGATGCCATTGTTTTAAAATCAAGGGGGCCCAGTTCCCGTATATACTGGGTAAACTCATTCATCACGGTTACAAACCTCCCCCCTTCAGCTGCCGATATCCACTCCAGCCTGAGCCGTGACGGGTCTATGCCGAAATCTTTCATCATCCTCTTGACCATAAACACCCGGCGGAGGGTTTTATAATTGCCTTCAACATAGTGACAGTCTCCCGGATGGCACCCGCCGATAAACACACCGTCAGCGCCGCTGCTGAAGGCGTAAAAAATATGCTGGGGATCGATTCTCGATGAACACATAACACGGACATTGACGGGGTTGACCGCGTACTCCATTCGTGAAGTGCCTGCAAGGTCAGCACCGGCATAGGTGCACCACTTGCAGATGAAACTCATGATTTTCGGTTCAAACATGGCTACTCTCCCAAAATTGCCTTGACCATGGAGAATATCTGGTCATCGGTCTGATTACGCTGCTGAGCAGCTCCTGAAGGACATGCTGCTGCGCAGGCTCCGCAGCCTTCACACAGCACTTCATTGACCTCTACCACTCCCCGCTCTCTGTTGAGAGAACGGGCGCTGTAGGGACATACCGGCACACAGATCCCGCAGCCTGAACAAAACTCCTCCTCGGCTGAAACAACAGTGGGCTCATGAAAAAGTTTCTCCTTGGCAAAGAGGTCTCCCACTTTGGAGGCAGCTGCCGATGCCTGGGAAACAGTCTCGGGAATATCTTTGGGCCCGTGGGCGCATCCGGCAAGGAAGAATCCTGAACTGAGGCTTTCAACAGGACGCAGTTTCGGGTGGGCTTCGGCAAGGAATCCGTTTATATCAGTAGAGATTTTCAACCGTTTGAACAGGTCAGCCGCTCCCTGGGCAGGAACCATGGACATGGCCAGGACAACCATGTCAGCCTCCATTTCCACCTTGTCTCCTGTAAGTGTGTCGGCTCCCCATACTATGAGCTTGTCGCCCTCCTTGAATATTTTGGACACCTTGCCCCGGACATACATGACCTCTTCATCTTCGATGGTGCGCTGATAAAATTCATCGAAATTCTTGCCGCCTGTTCGTACATCAATGTAAAATACTGTGGCATTTCCGTCAGGCACCCTGTGCTTGTACAGCATGGCGTGTTTTGCTGTATACATACAGCATATTTTGGAACAGTAGGGATTATGGTTTTCCGGGTCCCGTGATCCGCAGCACTGAACAAAT
>Ga0272441_10005414_pt1 | contig 22179 bp, 20 predicted proteins | sample SSMProp6N_FD_193582 | JGI IMG/M metagenome (GOLD analysis project Ga0272441, IMG submission 193582) | Marine sediment archaeal communities from Little Sippewissett salt marsh, Falmouth, MA, United States - SSM-Prop-6N | ecosystem: Environmental > Aquatic > Marine > Wetlands > Sediment ... | reverse complement strand
TAATATATGAAGAACTTGGTCTATATTTTATTATTAATCTTTTCTTTAAATGCTTGCAACAACAGTGTTGATGAAGTCAAAAAAGAGGAATGGTCAGACAAGCCTGTATCTGAGTGGCCTGAGCTGGTTTTTACGAATAATATTGAATTTAAAGACACCACCTATACAGGTGTAGCGAATTCCTTCCTTGTAGATACCGGTGATGATACTCTTGGAGTTACATGTAAACATATATTTCTGATTTTCATGCACGAGGAACTTCCTACTATTGACCTTGGAGAGAATTTTATCAGATGGAAAGCCTATCCCAAGGGTAGTGAAGATAAATATATGATATTCGGAGAGATGATGAATAAGAACAGCGATGAGATGGTGGATGCTTTCAACACCCTGAAAAGTCGCGACTGGCTGCTCTTTGAGGTTGATGATATTCCAAAAGGTTTTACTTCATTGAAGATAAGGGCAAAACCCGTGCAGGAAGGTGATATAATATATTGTCTGGGCTGGCCGTATAAGCAAAAGGAAGGATCTCCTTCGCTGGTGAAGATGGAGATATTCAGGAATGCAGGGCCTTATTATTATGTTAACACCCTGACTGAAAATGTCGATCCAGCCGGCCGCAGCGGGTCACCGGTGATTGATGCAAATGGTTACCTTGTAGGTATTGTCTCAGGAGCAGAAGGTAAACTGGGGGTGATATGTAATGTTAACTACCTGGATCAATTTATAAAATAACGTAGAGACGCCAGGCCTGGCGTCTCTACAACATAGGTATGGATAGATACATAATATTTACTGTCCTCAGCATCCCAGTCATAATCATTTCGTGGCGTACACTCTTTGACCTGCGCTCACATGGCTTTTACCGTTTCCTCAGCTGGGAGTGCATACTGTGGCTTTTTGCAGGCAATTACCGTTACTGGTTTGTTGATCCTTTCAGCGTCAGGCAGGTTTTTTCGTGGATTTTTCTTTTTATTTCCATTTATGCCGTTATTGCAGGTGCCGTGCTTTTAAAGAGAAGGGGAAGACCCGGCAGGGCAAGTACACAAAAGGCTCTTTACAGTTTTGAGAAAACCTCTCAGCTTGTTGATAAGGGCATATTCAGATATATCAGGCATCCATTATATTCATCTTTACTGTTCCTGACCTGGGGCATATTTCTTAAGAATACAACTATAGTGTTACTTATTATTAGTATACTGTCCAGTGTATTCCTATTTATTACGGCATTAATTGACGAAAAGGAATGCATAGATTATTTTGGAGATGAATACAGGCTTTACATAAAGCGCACCAGGATGTTTATTCCCTTTTTGATTTGAGATTATAAATGTAAGATTATATATTTTCGATTCTTAAATCTTAAATCGTTAATCTGATTTCTGAAATAAAAGAATCCGGTCAGGCCGGATTCTTGTAACCTTTTTTCTTATTATTGTATCAAAGGTTACAGAAACCAATAAAAAACATTATTATGACCTGGTATAACATTTTTGGCGTACTGGCCTGGCTTGGTTTTTTTGCAGCCTTAACCATTTCCTGGATATTTTACCTCAGGTTCAGGAATAAAGAGAGGATGGCGCTCATTGAGAAGGGAGCTGATGCTCCCGACGCATTCAAAGAAGCGAAATTCCCATGGTTGAAAATAGGAATTGTCATTGTAGGTATAAGCTTTGGTGTTTCGTTAGTAGTATTATCTGCCATGCTTTTACCTCAATTTGAGAGTGGTGCCATAATAATTTTAATGGTCCTGACAGGCTTGCTTTTTGGCGGCATTGCTATGATCATAGCTCATTTCATTGACAGGAAGACGAAAAAATAATAGTATGGATGAACTGTATATTAGAAAAGTATTGGATGGAGACATTGATGCTTTCAGATATTTTGTTCATCAGTATAAAGACAAAGCGTATAACCTGGCTTTCTCAGTACTGAAAAACGAATTTGATGCCCGTGATGTGGTACAGGAAGCATATATTATTGCTTTCCGCAAACTCGGTAAATTCAGGGGGAAGTCAAAATTTTCAACCTGGTTTTTCAGGATTGTCATAAATGAAGCTTTAAAAAGTTTGAAAGTAGCAGGTAAAGAAAAATCTATTGCTGACACCCGAACCGAATCTGTTGATCCCGGCCATATACGAATAGATGATACATTAAGCCGGGATCAGCAGAAATACTACATCGACCTGGCTATGCAAAATATATCTTCAAATGAAGCCCTGGCACTGACAATGTTTTATATGGAGGAATATTCTATTGAAGAAATCAGGGAGATAACAGGCTGGACCGAATCAAATGTTAAAGTCCTGCTCCATCGTGCCCGTAAGAGCATGTATCAAGAATTGAATTTATTATTGTCAACTGAAAAGAAAACCCTATACTGATGGAAAAGAATAATAACCACGACAGCTTTTTCAGGGAACTGCTTTCGGACAGCAACAAGGAAATGCCCTTCAGTGATTTCGAGGATGATCTGATGACAGAAATATGGCTGGATCATGAAAAAAAATATTCAGTACGGAAGAATATTAAATTATCATGGTTATTTTTTATCCTGGGAATGCTTTCAGGGATTGCCATTGTAGTTACACTGTCATTTTACAGGGATAATCAGCCACTTGCATTTATATCAGATAATTTATTTCCGGGTGTCATTATTTTCATCTGTCTTACTATAATTTTGTTTGCAGAAAAACTTGTCAAAATATCCTTCAGGCGTGATAATCAGTTATAATAGTAAATGTCAATGAAAGGTCTTAATTTTGAATTTCAAATAAATTCTGGCCATGAATAAAATAGTGATCTTATTAACCTGCGTTGCACTGGCACTGGGATTTACAAACTGCCGGGCACCTGAATCAAATGATCCAATTGATTTAAATGAATTGACTATTACGAACATTCACCAGGCATATAAGGAGGGAAATTATACAAGCAGACAGCTGGTGGAAGCCTACCTGGAAAGGATTGAGAAACAGGATGACAGGATAAACGCCTTAACAGTTGTTAATCCGGATGCTGTCCTTATTGCTGAAAAGCTTGATGAAGAATATGAGAAAACAGGAATACTTCGCCCCCTGCATGGTATTCCCCTGATTGTAAAGGATAACATTAATACCAGAGGACTCCCAACCACAGCCGGATCCCTTGCCCTGCGTGATTTTATTCCCGAGGAGGATGCATTTATCATTCAAAAACTTGTGGATGCAGGCGCAATAATAATTGCCAAATCAAATATGGCCGAGTGGGCTTTCAGTCCGATGCATACCGAAAGCTCAACAGCCGGGACCACATGCAATCCATATAATCCTGGCTATGTCCCGGCAGGTTCAAGTGGAGGAACCGCTGCTGCCATAGCTTCAAATTTAGGCACTGTCGGATTGGGTACCGACACAGGTAACTCAATAAGGGGACCTTCTTCTCATTGTTCACTCGTGGGATTCAGAACCACCATGGGATTGATCAGCAGGAGTGCAATTGTTCCCCTGTACCTGCGTAATGATGTTGTAGGACCTATGTGCAGAACAGTGGAATATGCAACCAGGGTTCTGCAGGTTATTGCCGGCTACGATCCGGAAGATCCCCTTACTGAATATTCTAAAGGGAAAATTCCTCCTGACTTCACGAAGTATTTGATAAAAGATGGTTTGAAAGGATCCAGAATAGGTGTTCTGAGGGAACTGAGTGAAAATAACCCTGATCCTGAAATAAAGCTATTATTTAAACGAGCAATTTCAGACCTTGATTCACTTGGAGCAGATATAATTGACCCGGTTGTAATTCCCGGATTCTCGGAATTAAGACAAAACCAATGGTGCTCGGAATTCAGGAAAGACCTGGAATCATTCCTGGCTAGATATGTTAAAAAGGATACGGTGAAAACCCTTGAAGATATTATCAGGATAGGAACTAAATCACAGTATGTAGCAGAAAGGATTCCGTTATTTGCCGCGCATAGCGGAAGGTGGGATGAACCTGAAATTGAATGCCTGGATGCATACACCGATGTAAAACGTGTAGCATTTCGCGAGGCAATTGAAAGGGTGATGGATTCATTAAAACTGGATGCAGTAGTATATCCTTCATGGAACAATAAACCTGCAAGGATTGATCATTTTGAAGAAGAATACCGGGGGGACAACAACCAGATCATTGCACCCCATACCGGGCAGCCGGCTTTTACCGTTCCAATGGGTTTCACTGAAGGAAATTTACCTGCCGGACTTCAATTCCTGGGTAGAATGTATGATGAGCCCACATTGATAAAACTGACATATTCATATGAGCAGGGAACGAAGTATCGTGTACCCCCTGATTTCGTTCCTTAGCACCAAATTAAGTCAGACTTGTTAAGCAGGGAGCAGGGGGCAGGGGGCAGTCCACCGCACGGTCGAACAATTATGAATATTCTGGTATAAAACTTGTGGCAGGTCTGTTAACCTGTCAACCTGGAACAATGAGAAAAGCAATTCTGGTAATACTCTTTCTTATTATATCGAGATCAGCAAAGTGTGATGTTATCTTCTTCCCATATCCTTTTACAGGTGTAAGTTATTCTGCCGAATTTATATTCAGCTTTGAAAATTTTAAAAAAGCTAAAAATACGACCAATTACTGGGGAGGATGTGGAATAGTGGGATCTCTGGTTTATACCTCAGAGAAACCACTTTTTGGTCTGGAAGCAGCCATCGAAAGAAGACACTATTTTAAGCCTGAAAAATTTAAACATTTCTTTATCAGTGCATACCTCGGAAGTGCATATATGACTAATTTTGGATCTTTTTCAAGCATCGGATTAGTGCCCGGATTTAAAATTAACTATAAAGCAAATGTGGCAACCAATCTAGTGTTCGAGCCTTACATTGGCCTTTCACTTCCAATAACTCATGAGTTAACAAAATATCGAGACACTCTTGCATTCCCTGCCTTGACTTTTGGAGCAAGATTTGGATTCAACAAGTTAAATAATAGAAGATCAAAAGATTAACAGAACGTATTATAACACGCGGTCTAATAAATAGCCTGTGTCATTCTTTTATGTATATTTAGTTCCAAGTATCCTAATGGGATTTTGGGAACAGATATAGCTAATTGATTTGGCATAATAATTGTGTTTTTACTACCACAGATCAATCTGTAATTCAATGAATTATAAATTTATCAGCACACTAATATTCTTTTTAGTATGTGTAGCTTCGTGTGAAAAAGAGAATCAGTTCCTTATTACAGACCTGGTAACTAAAGCTAAATACTATGACAACGAGATTTTTACTGAAGAAAATCAAAAAATCTATGGGAAATGGGAATTCCTTTATTATTGTGGAGGTATAGCAGGTGGAACCAATGATCCGACATTCGATTTTCTTGAAGTTATCAGGTATGGAATATACGGAATCATTGAAAACAATGATGTCAAGGATATAGGCCATATCATTGTCGATAAGCAGGAAAGTGATGAAACGATTATCACTTTCTCTTCTGATGATATTGACCCCCTTTACATACTGGGGCAGCATAATTTACAATTTCAAGGGAACGATACTCTTGTTCTTTGGGACAATTTTGCTGATGGATACTTTTCTTTCTTTAAAAGAGTGAAATGAGATGAAGATCTGATTTGATCCATTTATGTGCCAGTAGAACATAAATGAAAAGCACCGATAATGTTATCTATCAGTGCTTATCTCAATTATTATTGTACCCGGAGCCGGGGTCGAACCGGCACTCCAAAAAGGAACTGGTGTTTGAGACCAGCGCGTCTACCAATTCCGCCATCCGGGCTAGTGGTGTTAAAACTACTAAATCCTGTTCGCAAGCGATTGTCAAACAACATCTTTCTTCTCAAATCCCCGGATGGCGGAAGCCACCGCGGCAGTCTGGCCCCTCGCGGAAATTATCCCCCGGATAATTTCTGATCGCTTGGTCCTGCCATCCGGGCTCCTTGATTGAAGATTGAAGGTTAACGATTTACGATTTAAGAATGTTAAAAGAACAGACATTCAATATTCGATATTCTTCAATCAAAGCGAGGTTTAAAATTATGAAAAAAGTTTTTCTCTGCAAGCGTAAACTATTGTGGGTTAACACCAGTTGTGTTTAACTCCAGCTTGAGCGGTGATATTTCTTCTCCCCAGTAAAGTGTAGTATGCGGGAAAGGTATTTCAATATTATGTTTATCAAAGACATCTTTGAGCCTTTTACGGTATTCCCGTCCTACCATCCATTGCTTTGTTGGTTTTGTTTTAATCCGGGCTTTGATTATTAGTGCACTGTCACCAAACTGGTCCAGGCCAAAAACTTCAATGGGTTCAATTATATCATCCTTAAATTTTGGGTCGTTCTGAAGTTTATCACCTACCTGTTTCATAAGATCCATCACCTGCTGGGTGTTTTCTTTATACGCCACTCCGATATCAAATACCATAGCCGACCATTCTTTTGTCATATTTGACAGGTTGCCAATCTTACCATTCTGGAAAATATGAACTGTTCCGGAAAAGTCACGAAGGCTAATCGTTCTGAGTTCAATTTTTTCAACCAGACCGCCCGTCCCGTCTATGATGGCAATATCGCCTGTTCGAACCTGATCTTCAAGAAGGATAAAAAACCCTGAAATAAAGTCCCTTACAAGTTCCTGTGCACCAAATCCAACTGCCAGACCGAGGATGCCGGCACTTGCCAGGATAGGGGCGATGTTAACCCCGAACTGTTGCAGAATTAACATGATGTAGATAGCCCAGAGAATAATTCTTAGTAAACCCCAGACTATCCCTGTAAGGGTGGCTATCCTTTTCTCCGACTCTTCGGCATCCGCCTTATCAATTTTTGCTGAATGTTTTACAAGTGATTTTTTAAGGCGTTTAATTGCAAACCTGATTACCCTGAGAAGGATAATAAGGGCCAATGTTAAGACTATGATCATGGGCAAATCCTGCAAGATCCATTCCTGAATTTTTCCCCAGAAACCTAATATCAAATCTTTGTTAAATACATCTTTCATAGGTATATATTTATTATGGTTTGTTAAAATTGATTAATTATCTACAACGTTTTATATATGCATATAGTTTACTGAAGCACTATTTACCAATTTGTTGTTTGCTATAAAATAAAGTAAAATTCGTATAAACCTTAATAGTAAAGGCTTTGAAATTTTCAGTTATTCTGGCTTTAGATATTATCTTTATACCCATCCTGGATCATGTCTATGCAATCACTTCTTAAATCTTATATCGTTGATCTTAAATCTCAAATCAACAGCTTTCATACATTTTCCAACTCTTATCTTATATAGGTTCGATCCTATAAAAATTAAGTACCCTCATGGCCCTCAGGGTATTCCACCTACTGGGTTTTGCCGGTTTTTCCATTTCGGCTGGTAAAATTTCAATCCCCAGTGTCCCTCAGGCTTTCTTTTGGAAAGGAACCGTTTTTCCCATCCTTAAGTAGCTATTCTTTCCTGAAGGTCTTTTCTTTCTTCAGATAGCAGATCACAGGAAACCTGGTACCGGATGGATACATCACCGGACAGGAGCCATATAATTATTCCATCATTATCCATTTAGTATATCTTGTAGTCTTTATGCAATATACATATTATGATAGAAAGAAGAGGGTTGCATTTAACAGATTTAACATTGTTACTATTCACCCCCTCAAGGGGTGTATTAGGTGGTTGTTGATACCTTACCCACAGGTGTGACTGTGGCTATTATTCTTATGCCCCTCCGGGGCGTTTATTTGATCAATCCAATATTCCAATAGATTTGCTAGCTTTATACATGGCAAAATGTTCTAATGAATCATATCAAAACTCAATAACCATGAAAAACATAAAGCGTATTATTATTGTAGTATTATCTGTTTTACTGGTAATTCCGGTACAGGCACAAAAAGAAAAATATGCAGACCTGCGTGAGGCATTATTTGGGGCAGGGAATCTGAATGCAGGTGGTGCACCGGCCAATATAACCTGGATTGAAGATGGTGAGAAGTACTCATTCACCCGCAACGACCAATTTAACCAGGAGATCTGGATAAGGACGGTTAGCAGCGGCAAGGAGGAAAAGGTATTTACTAACGAGGAGTTTACCTTCCCGGGTACAGATCAACCATTCAGGTATGTTTCTTTTGCATGGACAAAGGATTATAAATATATCCTGTTCCAGTGTAACTTCAACCCGATATGGCGCTATTCGGGCAATTCAGACTATTACCTGTATTCTCTTAAGGATAAATCACTCGATCTTATTGTGAAGCAGGCTTTCAGTGCTGAGATATCACCGGATGGTAAAAAAGTCGGTTACGGCAAGGATGGTAACTTGTACGAGTACATAATGATAACCGGCGAACATCTTCAATTTACTGATGACGCACGTGAACAGGTATATAACGGCAGGTTTGGCTGGGCTCAGGAAGAGGAATTCGGACTTGTGCAGGGATGGTCATGGTCGAATGACAGTAAATACATAGCATACTGGCAGTCAGATGAGACCGAAGTGCCAATATATAAACTGACAGATTTTTCAGGACATCATCCGGAATATATGGAAGTACCATACCCGAAGGTTGGAGATAATCCGCCACTGGTTAAAATTGGAGTTATTAATGCAGAATCAGGTGATAAAAAATGGCTGGATATTGATCTTGATGACGGCTATGTCCCCCGCATATACTGGACATCAAAACCGAATACACTGGCTGTAATGTGGATGAACCGCATTCAGAGCCAAATGAAGATATGGTTCTATGACGTGGTAAGTGGCAATAAGAACCTCATTATGGAGGAGACATCGGAAACCTGGATCGACATTTTTGATTTTTTTGCCGGCAACCTGCACCTTGTGTATTTCCCCGACGATATCGAAGAATTTTTCTGGATTTCCGAACGTGATGGCTGGGCTCATATTTATCGCTTTGATTATAATGGTAATATCATTAACCAGGTAACATCGGGAGATTGGGAAGTAAAAGGTATTGAAGCCATAGATACAGGCAAGGAGATTCTTTATTATGTCTCTACCGAGGTAACCCCCACAGACCAGAATCTCTACCAGGTAAAATTTGACGGAACAGGTAAAAAGAGACTTACTACAGCTGGAGGAAACCATAATGTTAATGTTTCTGATAATGGGCAGTACTATTTTGATTCCTGGTCGGATGTAAACACTCCGCGTGAGGTGCTGTTAATGAGTTCCGGGGGAAAAGTGATAGAAGAATTCACAAATTCAGACAGGGTTCTTACCTTCCTGGAATCCCATGTTTATGCCCCTAAAGAGCTGTTCAGTTTCACAACCACTGACGGGCAGAAGCTTGACGGTTATTTTATTAAGCCTATTGACTTTGATGAGAGTAAAAAGTACCCCCTTGTTCTGGACATATATGGAGGCCCGGGTTCGCAGGGGGTGTTTAACACTTTTGGCACCAATGGCTGGCAACAGTGGCTTGCCCAGGAAGGTTATGTAATAGCTTCTGTCAACAACAGAGGTAATGGTGGTTACGGATACGATTTTGAGAAGATAGTACACAGGCAACTTGGCAAATGGGAGTCACATGATTTTGTTGAGACAGCTAAATACCTGGCTTCGTTGCCATGGGTTGATGGTGATAATATGGCAATAAGAGGCCACAGTTATGGCGGATACACATCAAGCTATACCATGCTAACCTATCCGGGTGTTTTCAAGGTTTCGCTCACGGCTGCACCGGTTACTGATCACCTTCTATATGACTGTATACTGACAGAAAGATATATGGGACTGATGGATGATAATGCGGAAGGTTACAAACAGTCAGCTGTAACAACACACGCCGAAAATCTGGAAGGGCACCTTTTGCTTGCTCATTCGCTTATGGACGATAATGTACATCCGCAGAATACCTTCCAGCTAGTAAATGCATTGAACATGGCAGGAAAGGATTTTGACCTGAAAATTTATCCACCCGGAGCACATGGTATAGCAACGGATTTGACAACATACCTGTTGCTGATGCAACAGTATACTGATTACCTGGAAAGATATTTAAAGGAAGATAAAAGATAAAAGGATAAAGTAAAAAGTAAAAAGCAGAAAGGGGAAAATTTACATCAAGATTACAAGTAGCAGCAATAGTAGAGATGCGCTACCAGAGCGTCTAAGGGAAAGGAATTTCGCATTTAATAATGCTCTACTTTTATCTTTTTACTTTTGTCTTTTGTCTTATTAAAGATCCTTCGGTTACGGTTTTACCTGGTAATGAAAGGTATATTTTCTTCAGGGTGTCATAAATGGCATCGGTATCGAAGCCGCATTCTTTTTTCAATTCAATCTGTGTCCCCTGCTCGATGAAATAATCAGGTATTCCCAGTCTTTTAACAGGTATTTTATAATTATTATCGGCCATAAATTCTAGAATAGCAGATCCGAAGCCTCCCTTAAGCATTCCATCTTCAACGGTAATGACTGCCTTATATTTTTTGGAGACAAAATGCAGCGCCTCTTCATCCAGGGGTTGGACGAACCTCATATCATAATGTGTGATATGAATATTCTCTTTCTCAAGCCTTTTCACTGCGCGCAGGGCGTTGTGGCCGGGGTATCCTATTGTGAGCACTGCAACTTTATCACCTTCGGCAAGCTTCCTGGCTTTTCCCACGGGTATCTCCTCGAACGGTTTCTGCCAGTCGGTACTCATCCCCACACCCCTGGGATAACGTATACTGAAAGGCCCCGCATTCTTTTCAAGCTGTGCTGTATACATAAGATTCCGTAATTCAATCTCGTCCATAGGAGCTGACACCACCATATTGGGCAGCACCCGCATATATGACAGGTCGAAGAAACCATGATGTGTTGCGCCGTCCGCACCAACCAGCCCGCCCCTGTCAAGGCAGAAAACCACATGTAGGTTTTGCAGAGCCACATCATGTATAACCTGGTCATAAGCCCTTTGCATAAAGGTTGAATAGATATTGCAGAAAGGTATCATGCCTTCTGCAGCCATGCCTGCTGAGAAAGTTACGGCGTGCTGTTCTGCTATTCCCACATCATAAGCCCGGCCGGGCATTTCTTTCATCATGATGTTTAATGAGCAACCGGTGGGCATTGCAGGTGTCACGCCAATAATTTTATCATTTTGTCTTGCCAGTTCAAGAATAGTATGCCCGAACACATCCTGGAAACGGGGAGGTTTTTTTGTGGTATCACTCTCTACGGGTTCACCTGTTACCTTATCGAACGGAGCCGATGGAGAATGAAATTTGGTCTGGTTAAGCTCAGCCTGAAGAAATCCTTTGCCTTTTTTAGTGATACAATGAAGCAGTTTGGGTCCCGGAATACGTTTCATATCTTCAAGAATCCTTCTCAGGTGAAGGATATCATGTCCATCAATGGGACCGAAGTACCTGAAATTCATAGCCTCAAAAAGGTTTGAATGCTTGAGTATGGTACTCTTTATACCAGTCTCAAGCTTACTTGCAAGTGCCTGTGCATTGGGTCCCATCTTACTTATCTTGCCCAGCACGTTCCATACCTCATCTTTAAATTTATTATATGTTTTGCTGGTTGTAACATCCAGCAGGTATTCTTTCAGGGCTCCGACATTCGGATCAATAGCAATATTATTATCGTTCAGTATAACAAGGATATCCGAGTGTTCGGCACCGGCATTATTCAATCCTTCGAATGCAAGACCCGCTGTCATGGCACCATCACCTATAACCGCCACTACATGCCTTTTTTCCCCTTTATGTTTGACTGCTTTGGCCATACCGAGGGCAGCTGATATAGATGTTGATGAATGCCCCACACCGAAAGCATCGTATTCACTTTCTTCGCGTTTTGGGAATCCGCTAATTCCCTGGTATTTACGGTTTGTATGAAAATTTTCCCGTCTGCCGGTAAGTATTTTATGCCCGTATGCCTGGTGACCAACATCCCATACTATTTTATCATATGGTGTATTATATACGTAGTGCAGAGCTATGGTAAGCTCAACAACGCCAAGACTGGCCCCGAAATGACCGGGGTTACAGCTTATCACATCGATGATGAACTGCCTCAGTTCCTTGCTTAAAACTATCAGGTCCTCAGGCTTAAGTTTCTTTAAATCATCAGGTGAAGAAATCTTGTTAAGCAGGTCGTACATTTTATCGGACTAAATCTATACGGTGTTGCAAAGATATAAATATTATTACTAACAGGTTTGCATGTCGAAACATGGAATTTGTTATTTTTGTAGATTAACGTTTTTTAAGCTGGATTGTTTAAAATTGCAGGTTATGAGCAATATAAAAATCGTACTAATAATTTCTTTATCAGCTGCCTTAGGTCTTATTTCATGTGTTCCGGGAGGCAGGTACAGGACATTGCATGATAAGAGTGTACAGTATATGAATGAAAGGGATAATTTTAAAACTGAGAACCTGGACCTTTCCATGAGGAACAGGGAAATGGCTGTACAACTGGAGAAACTGGAGCAAGAGCTGGCAGGAATGGAAGGAGAGCGTGAAAGCCTTCAGTCGGAGGTTGATAAAGCCAGGGCTCAGTATACTGATCTTAACAACAGGTACACCGAGTTGCAGCAGGCCCAGGAGGACCTCATACGTGGCAATGTTGCTGAAACAAGGCGTTTGCTCAGGGAACTCCAGGAAGCACAGGAGAACCTTCAGAATAAGGAAGATCTTCTTAAGCAACTGGAGATGAATATGGATGCCAAAAGGACAACCCTGGATGAGTTATCATATGAACTTGAACAAAGAAACAAAAGACTTACTGAGCTGGAACAAATTCTGGAGGACCAGACACGCATAGTGAAGGATCTTAAAGATAAAGTATCGGAAGCACTGTATGGTTTTGAAGGAGAAGGCCTGACCGTATCGATGAAGAATGGCAAGGTATATGTTTCACTTGAGGAGAAGCTCCTTTTCCGTACCGGTAGCTATAATATCGATGCCAACGGACGTAATGCCCTGAAAAAACTGGCTGTAGTATTGAAAAACAACCCCGATATACAGATTACTATTGAAGGACATACTGATGATGTGCCTTATATCTCTTCAGGTGGACCTATTCAGGATAACTGGGATCTAAGTGTCAAGAGGGCAACGACTGTCGTAAGGGTATTGCTTGAAGGCTCGGGTATTAATCCTACAAGGCTGACAGCTGCCGGCAGGGGAGAATATTTACCTGTTGATAATGAAAGGACTGCTGAAGCAAGGAGAAAAAACCGGCGTACCGAGATTATACTTACTCCTGATCTGAGTGAGCTTTACAGGATTATTGAGAGTTATTAGTAGTGTATTCGGCCAGCCTGGCATTAATGCGTGAAATGGCATCAGTAATGCTTTCTTCAGGCCTGACAAAATTGTCGGTACCCCAGAATTTCCGATCATAGCTGTTTATTGTCTCAGAAAAAATTGAATGCAGGGGTGCTCGCTCCTCCCTGGCGAATCTAGTTACATTTACAGTATCAACGTCTGTAACAGCCATCTCAAAGAAAATATAATAAGTATTACCAAACATCCTGTTCCTTTTCCTGGCATAGAATTCCAGGTCACCCCTTACATGATTTAGATAATAACGGCCGTTAACGTTGCGATAATTAACCCTATACCTTGCAGATCTTACCTTTACTTTAAAGCCTCTTGCTGTTTGCTGAATAAAAGATCTTTCAAGCTTGTTAATATAATCCTCGTTAATCTCGAAATCGACAGCATGTATGCCATAGTCTGTTGTATTAATATATATCGAACCTTCAGGCAGGGCAATGTCGCTAAGATTTTCCTTCTGTTCAAACTCGACTACAAAAGCCGCATCGTCACCAACACTTATTATATCGGTCATCCGGTAATTATAATCAGCATAATTTTCCGCCTTCAGAAAATCAAAAGTGTTTTTTATGCCGTCAAGAGCCAGACAGCCATCTAATCCGGATCGAAGCTTGAAGGTAAGCGTATCTGACGGATCCAGATTATTTATTTTGCGGCTTTTGTAGATCTTTATCTGATCATAATAGACAGTAGGAGCATAAGAGCTTTTATATAATTCGAGCACTGCTTCAGAGTACTGGAGTAATTTATTCCTCTTTGACACTGACTCACGATAAAATGCAATCATCTGGACTGGGGTTCTTCCATAATTTTCAGGTATACGGTCTTTAACATTCCTGATGAGTTCCTGGGGTTCCCTGTTTCTTATTATTACTTCAGGAATAGGGATATACATCCTTGTAAGGGAGATATTGTAATAACTGTTTATTGCCTGGTTAACCGGTATTTTTCTATTGTAAAAACCAAGGTAAGAGACAACAAGTGTATCATCAAGGAAATCCTTCGTAAGGTTTAGATTATACTCACCTTCGTAATTGGATATAGTTCCTTTACCTTTTGCATTTACTCCTATGGTGGCATAAGGCAGGGGCTGACCATTATCTGCATCAGTAACAATGCCTGAAAGGGTATATACAGGTTCTCTTCCTTCTTCCATGATTACAGGAGTATATTCGCTAACTGACTGGTAGATTATGATATGGTTATCAATAATCGAATAGTTGAGTAATTTATCCTGGAAGATTGTATCTAGAATATTCCTGAGCGGCTGATTATCCGTTCTCACGGTGGTGAGTTTTTCAGGTTCAATAAGGTCAGTATCGTAAGTGAAATTATAGCCTGTTTTACGAGTTACGGATTTTAATACATTTGCTATGCTGACATCATTAAGTTTAAATGAGAGCCTTGTATCGAGAACGTTTTGTTGTGCATGGGTAAAAGAGGAGCCTGTTATAACAAGACAAATTATAACAAGCCTCTTGATCTTGATTATATGTTTACCATAAGTTATTACAGTCATTGAATATTTTAACCTTTATTTCTTATCCAGGAAATATATATTCCCTTCCTTATAATATTCAAGGTTAAAAGTAGTACAAATAATGCGGATAATTGTATCAGGTGACTGATTATCAAAAACAGAAGTAAATCTAAGATTACTGATCTATTCGCTCTGGACTTCTATATTGATATTATGTACCCTCTTAAGATCATTAAGTACTTTACCCAGGTAGTCACCTTCAAATCTTAATATTTCGGTTTTCCACGATAAATAATTAGGATCAGTATTAGCCATTTTTGTAGCCTTATTATCAAGTATTGAACCCACATCACCCTTCTCCAGTGTAATTGACTGATTTCCCGTATTGCTACTAAGCATAACTTTACCCGAAGTAACAAAAACCTCAACCCCGTTATTACCGGTATTAACATTAAATGAAGTTCCCAGAACGGTAATGTTAGCTGTTCCGGCATCAACAATAAATGGCCTGCTTGTATTGGGTTCGATATCAAAGAATGCTTCTCCCTGTAATTTTACGGACCGGGTTTTCCTGTTGAACTTATCAGGATATTCAATTTTTGAGTTCCTGTTTAGAACAACCTTGCTACCATCGGGGAGGGTCACCTCAAGGTTTTTTTGTTCTATCCCTGCAGTAATAGTATTAATATTGTTCTTTTCAAAGCTATTGGTACCAATATATAATCCGGTGAAAGTAAGTCCGATAATTAAAATTACCGAGGCAGCTATTCTGAAAACAGGATTAAACAATGTACTATTTTTCCTTATCAGCTTATCTCCTTCAAGTCTGTTATAAAGCTTGTTCCAGGCTTTATCAACATCAACATTTCTGCTTCTTCCGATATCATCCATTTCCTTCAAGTATTTTTGAATAGATTGGTTTTGTCCGGAAAGGAACTCATCAAACATCATCCTTTCCTTACCTTTCATGTTTTCGTTATATTTTTCTTCTTTTTTCATTTTTGTACTGACAATTCTTTCCTGAATTCTTTTAATGCTTTACCCATATTGGCCTCAACTGTTTTTATAGATATTGACAACTGGTCAGCTATCTCAGTATATTTCATACCATCAAATCGGCTCATACAAAATATTTTCGCACATCGTTCAGGGAGTCTTTCAATTATCCTGGTGACCTTTTCGTGGAGTTCCTTATAATATATCTCATCAATAGGATCTTTAACAGAATTCTCGAGGCTTCCCTTTAATTCATTTTCATGTTTCATTACAACTTTTTTATGCTCAATAAGGTGCAGGCATCTGTTATATACCGAGCGGAAAAGGTATCCGTTCAATGAACTGTTAATTTTAATCTTTCGCCTGTCACGCCACAGAACATAAAATAATTCCTGTACTATTTCTTCAGACGTATCTGTGTCTTTCAGGATTGTTCTTGCATAATTCACAAGAGAATTATAGGAGGACCGGAACAGGTTCTCAAATTCATTTATATCACCGTTCCTGATCCTCCTGATAATATCTCTATCGGTTACCATATATCATTATTCATTATCAAATAAGTCGCTCCACCTGAGTCTGCGGTTCAGCCTCCTTATTGCTGATTCTATGCTCTGGTCGGGTTCGATAACATTATACTCGCCCCAGAAATCAGGATCTGCAAAAGCGCTCAACTGTTCGGTAAAGATATCACCTTTTCTGATTTTTTCACTTGACGCAAATTTTACCACCTCTTCTTCAGTCCTGTCAGTAATCGCTATTTCCGACATAGTGGTATAGTTTTTATTAAAGAGTTTTCTTTTCCAGTTACATTTGAACTCAACTTCAGCACGCGCATAAGCGAAATAATATTTACCGTTCTGTTCACGGAATTTAACTCTGTAGCTGGCCGACTCGGGGGTAACTTTCATCCCAAGGGGTTTTTTCCGTACGAAGATTGATGCTGCCTGGTCCTCATCTTCCAGGTTAATGCTGAATTCTGCTTCAGTTACTGCATAACTATCCATTTCCACAAAGAGTTTTCCGAGGAATAATGGTATCTCAACATTTGGATGCTGGTGAAACTCAATTACATAATGAGGTTTCTCATCAATCACTATTATATTGTCAAGTGTATAAACATACGATTCCATTATATCATAGGCAAGGATTCCAGATGAGTTTTTGACAATATCAAGCTGAAGTGTAGTTACAGGCCCACCCTGCAGGCGGAAAAGCACGGTATCAATTCTTGACACATCAACATTTTTCCGGCCTTTGTAGATCTTTGTTGCATCGAAACGGAAATCATTTTGATAGGGAGCTTTAAAAACTTCTATCACAGCTTCGGCAATAGATACATAGTTCCTGTTTTTCCTGATTGTTTCACGATAGAAACCGGTCATAAGATTCGGTACCTCGGCATAATTAGTTCCTATATTGCTAATTACTCTCTCAAGTATTTCCTCGGGAGTTACAGGTTTAACAATGACCTCCTGGATAGGTATTGTAGCCTGTGTCAGCTCGATAAGATTTTCTTCCTCACCGGTTGTCAGATTTGACAGGGGTATTTCCTTATTTTTATATCCTATATACATTACTTCAATATAAGGATCTGTTACGTCGGTATCTATTTTAAGGATAAATTCCCCGTCGAGGTTTGAAACTGTTGCAACATTGGTTCCTTTCAGGGCAATAGTAGCAAATATCAGGGGATCACCTGATACGTCATCCACTATTTTGCCCCTTAATGTAATGAATGACTGGGGATCTTGGTCATTTATTTCAACTTTATCTGCTGCATTCGCAGTGACAAGAGAAATAATTGTAAAGAGGATCAGAGCAATCATTGTAATATCAATAACTCTTTTCATGGCTTTTAAAATTTTGTTTGACATTTTATTATAATTAATTTGTTTGCTTCTCACTTGTATGACCGTAAATACTCCTTTTACCCTATCTATAATACAAGGGTATTATCATCGTTACTTAACAGCAGATGCAGTTAGCTTTAGTTTTATGGGTTTTTACGGGTTATGGGGTCGCGTGGAACACATACAGCAACGACCTTTCAGATATACCGGTATTTAATACTGCAAAGGTTAAACAGTCATAATATCTGATTCTTTTGTCTCAATTATTTCTTCAATCTGCTTAACGAAGTCGTCAGTCAGGTCCTGGACCTTGTCTTCCGAATCTTTTTCGGCATCTTCGGAGAGTCCTTCTTTCAAAAGCTTCTTCAGCTCGTCGTTAGCCCATTTTCTTGAATTACGCACACTTATTTTAGCTAATTCTCCTTCATTTTTTACCATTTTAACCAGTTGTGACCTTCTTTCCTCTGTAAGTGCCGGGATATTAATCCTTATCACTTCACCATTATTGATGGGTGTCAGACCTATATTAGCAGCCAGGATAGCTTTTTCAATTGGCCCGAGCATTGTTTTTTCCCAGGGCTGAACAATTATTGACTTGGGATCAGGAGTATTTATATTTGACACCTGGTTAAGAGGTGTGTTAACACCGTAGTAATCAATTTTGATGCCCTCAAGCAGTGCGGGCGTTGCTTTCCCAGCTCTAAGTTTTGACAGCTCAGTTTCAAGGTGCTTGATGGCTCCTTTCATTCTGTCAGTTGCCTCTTCCATTATAATATCAATCTCATCATTCATACCGGTAGATTTAAGATTATGACTGTTTGCCAGTTAACAAATTTAAAAAAAATCTGTAAAAACATAGTTTTAACCATCATATACCTGTGTTCCCACTTTTTGACCTTTTACTACTTTCAAAAGGTCCCCTGGGGTATTAATATTGAAAACGATTACTGGCATATTGTTTTCACGGCACATGGTAAAAGCAGTCTGGTCCATTATCCTCAGTTGCCTGGTTATTGCTTCCCCGAAAGATATATGATCAAATTTCTCAGCCTGAGCTGATTTTTCCGGATCTTCTGAGTATACTCCATCAACACGAGTTCCTTTAAGCAATGCATCACAACCCGTCTCAACAGCACGCAGCGCCGCTGCAGTATCGGTTGTAAAAAAAGGATTTCCTGTACCGCCAGCCAGGATACAAACTGTTCCCTCCTTCATGTTTTTTACAACTTTATCCCTGTGGTATAGTTCTACTACAGGTTCCATCCTGATGGAGGTGAAAACTCTGGCACTATAGTGTGCCGAATGCAATTCACTTTCCAGTGCGAGGCTGTTGATCACAGTTGCAAGCATACCCATCTGGTCACCCTTGATCCTGTCGAAACCTTTTTTCGCACCTTCCAATCCCCTGAATATATTACCCCCTCCCATTACTATCCCCACTTCAGTTCCCAAATTAACAATTTCCTGTATCTGGTTGCTGTAATAGTTTAGTTTCTCAGGATTAATGCCATAATTGTCATTACCCTGGAGTGATTCTCCACTAAGTTTCAGAAGTATTCTCTTATATTTCATTTTGCTAAAAGCGTAAAGTTTATTAACTTAAACAGATGTAGGCATCTTAAAGTGATGTTTTCTTTTGTAATTGAGTTGGCAAACATCAAAAATAGCAATTTTGCTTTTATTTGACATAATAGAAATAAACGGGTTGAGAATAAGGGTAAAGCAAAAAAATGTATTTCTTTGTAAAGGTTTTAAAATCTAATCATTATTCCGGTAATAAATATCGCTGATAAATGAAAAATAACTATTTCAATCTGATTGAACAGACTTATTATTTCCCCCAGGAAGGATTTGATCTGATTAACGGATATCTAACTTTTTACGGTGTGTCAATTAAATATTTAATTGAAAAATACGGTACACCATTCAGATTAATGTACCTGCCGAGAGTAGGTGATCAGATAAAAAAAGCAAGGAATCTGTTTAACAGAGCTATGAAAAAGACAGGTTACAAGGGTGCATATCACTATTGCTACTGCACTAAATGTTCCCATTTTCACCATGTGGTGAGTGCCGCTCTTAAACATAATGTTAATCTCGAGACTTCATCATCATTCGATATTGACCTTATTGAGAAATTGTATAAAGAGGGCGAGATAGATAATAAGAGGATCATCATTCATAATGGTTATAAAAGTCCTGAATATATTGGTAAAATATTAAGGTTGCAGAAACTGGGATTCGTCAATTCGATAATTGTTCTTGACAGCCACGAAGAACTGAACCGTGTACTGGATCAGCTTGGGGATAATAAAGTAAAAGTTGGTATACGTATGGCTATTGAACAGGAACCACAATCGAGTTATTATACTTCAAGACTTGGATTACCAAACAATGAGGTGATTGACTTTTATTTAAATAAGATAAAAGACAATCCAAAGCTGGAGTTCAAAATGTTGCATTTCTTTGTCGATTCAGGTATAAATGAAACCCTCTATTACTGGGGGGAATTTCACAAAGTACTAAAGTTGTATGTTGACCTGAAGAAGGAATCTGATACCCTTGATTCATTTAACCTGGGGGGAGGATTTCCTATTAGGAATCACCTTGGTTATGAATATGACTATGAATATATGATAAATGAAATAGTGCGTAATATTCATGAGGCATGCACGAATGCAGGCATCAGTGAACCGGATATTTACACAGAATTCGGTAAGTACACAGTAGGGGAAAGTGGTGCAAGTATTTTCAAAGTTCTTGAGCAGAAACAACAAAATGATAATGAACTATGGTATTTGGTGGATAACAGTCTCATGAACACAATTCCCGATGCCTGGTCGATGCATGAGAAATTCATACTACTTCCTATAAATAAATGGTATAATGAATATGCAAGGGTAAATATTGGTGGAATTAGCTGTGATCACTCTGACTATTCTAATTCAGAGTATTTCGAACAGCAGATATTATTGCCCAGATATACAAATAAAGAAAAGGAACCGCTTTATATCGGATTTTTCCATACGGGAGCCTATCAGGATTCAATAAGTGGGTATGGCGGTATTAAGCATTGCCTTATCCCGGCTCCCAAACATGTAATAGTTGACAGGGATGCCACCGGTAAATTCTTTGATTATGTATACAGGAATGAGCAGACGGTTGAGGACATGCTGACTATTCTGGGTTACATGGGTAAGGAGTGAGAAAGTATAAGGTGTATTTTGAAAGCAATGAGACAGCATAAGAAAGGGTATAATACTACCGTTATAAGAATGAAAAAATAACATTTGGAAATTATAAGATATAAGTCATATGGATGAGAAAAAAATTAGTGAGTTTATAGAAAAGCATTTCAAACATTTCAATGCTGCAACCTTGCTTGATGCCTCAAAGGCATACGTCGAAGAGATTGAGAGTGGTGCCAGGATGATGATCACAATTGCAGGGGCAATGAGTACGGCTGAACTGGGTAAGTCACTCGCAGAAATGATCAGACAGGGAAAGGTACATATCATTACATGTACAGGGGCCAATCTTGAAGAGGATGTTTTCAACCTGGTGGCTCACACTCATTATAAAAGGATACCAGGCTACAGGAACCTTAGAGATAAAGAAGAAGCTGATCTTCTGGCAAATAATTTCAACAGGGTTACAGATACCTGTATCCCGGAAGAGGAAGCTATGCGAAGAATAGAGGAACACCTGATGAAAGCATGGTAAAAAGCCGGTAATGAGGGAGAAAGGTTATTTCCGCATGAGTATTTCTATGAGATACTTAAAAGCGGTGAATTGAAAAAGTATTATGAAATTGACCCCTCCGATTCATGGGTGCTGGCAGCAGCTGAAAAGAACATTCCTTTACTGGTACCGGGCTGGGAAGATTCAACATGCGGCAATTTCTTTGCAGCTCATTGCATAGGAAGATTATACGATCCATCCATTGTACGCTCAGGTATAGAATATATGGTTTTCCTGGCTGATTGGTACCAGAAAAACTGCGATAATGGTATTGGTTTTTTCCAGATAGGAGGTGGTATAGCCGGTGATTTTCCAATTTGTGTTGTTCCTATGCTGCATCAGGATTTACAGATTGAAGATATCCCCGTGTGGTCTTATTTCTGCCAGATCAGTGAATCAATAACCAGCTTTGGTTCCTATTCGGGAGCTGTACCCAATGAAAAAATAACATGGGGTAAACTGGGACCAGACACACCAAGGTTTATTATTGAATCGGATGCTACCATTGTTGCACCACTGATGTTCGCGTATATACTGGGCTGGTAACTCTAAATAAAGACTGGAATACTGGAATACTGGAGTACTTGAACCGGGGAACCTGAGGCCCAGAGTGCTTATGGGCGAAGGTGACGGGCTCAACGAGACTTTACTTTAGCGAAGTGAGTCAATATTGGATTATTGCTTGGAAAGCCAAATTCCCCAACATTCCATTATTCCATAAGAAAAGAAAAGCCGTTAACCCTAAGATTAACGGCTATAGTGTGGGAATCTTCCTTACAGACTAATCATTTAATGTATAT
>Ga0272441_10005413_pt1 | contig 22183 bp, 15 predicted proteins | sample SSMProp6N_FD_193582 | JGI IMG/M metagenome (GOLD analysis project Ga0272441, IMG submission 193582) | Marine sediment archaeal communities from Little Sippewissett salt marsh, Falmouth, MA, United States - SSM-Prop-6N | ecosystem: Environmental > Aquatic > Marine > Wetlands > Sediment ... | reverse complement strand
ATGAATCCGGACAGTCTCTTTTCCGTTTTACCAACGTAGCCCACAATGGGCTCCATGTGAACTGTGTCGCCAACCTCAGCGTCCAATTTGTTATCTAAAGAGAGGGAGAGCAATACTCCGCCCCTGGCAACTGTAGTTTGAGAACCCTCAGGTGTCATGAGAGTGTACATGGATGATCCTTCCATCAAACCCATAATACTGCTGTCTGAGGCGAGCTCCCCGACCTGCAGGCGGTAAGGCAACTCGAGAACAGGCTCAGCCTCCTCTATTCCCTGTAAATGTTCAATGGAGGAAACGGTTGTGGTTGTTCCCATATCCTCAAAAATAATCTTCGCATCGTAATTTTGTACACTTTCGAAATGGAGCCAGAAAACGTCTAAAAGATCTACAAAGGACATGGAAACTAGAATTAAAGCGACAGCCGAAGCAACTCCTGTAGCCATGAAAAAACTTCGCCGTATGCTACGAAAGCTATTCCGCAGTGGCAGCTTCAGGATACTGGGGAGTTGTGATACAAAGGGCAGCACGACTCCCAGCAGGCTGTGGTGCCCGGTAGGGGGCATAGGAGGGCGCATCGCTTCTGCAGGGTGCATTCGTGCTGTTCTCCATGATGGTAATAGCCCTGCGAACAGTGGAATTCCGATGCCCACCATTATTCCCAAACCCACTGCGGGCCAGTGAGGCTCGGTTATTATAAATGGCAGCTTGAGCTGGCTGGCATACATTGCTGTGAGTGCGTTGGCAGTGGCATGACCGAGTAATGCACCGCACACTGAGCCGACTGCCCCCACGATCAGGGCAAAGCCCATGTAGTGGATGAGAGTCTGCATTTTGCTGTAGCCCAGGGCTCGCATCAGGCCAATCTGTACACGTTGTGACTCTATCAGGCGGCTGAGCAAGGTGTAAACAGCGAGGGCGGCCGTAAAAAGGAAAAACATGGGAAACAGCACGGCCATTTGCCTGTACTGTTCAACTTCCTGTTTCATTAAATAGTTGCTTAACTGGTCTTTTCTCTCAATTACATAAGCCGTGCGGACTCCCTGAATAACATCCATCTTTTGCGTGCTGATAGCGACGGGCTCATCTTTGGATGTTATCCTGTTTATGTGATATCTGCGCAGAACCTGGCCGACCTCGCGGAAAACCTCATCGCTGTCTGTGTTCGGGTCGAGCTTCAAGTTGATTTCATTGATTAACCCCTCCATTGCGAATAACGTCTCGGCTCTTGCCTGTGCCATGAAGATGATGCCGAAAGTGCCTGGTGTGTTAAACAACTCCTGAGCGCTCTTGGAAACCCAGATGTATTCTGGACTGATGACTGTGCCAGCTATTTTGAACCGCGCCTGGGAGTCTTCGCTCTTGATGGTGAGCCAGTCGCCGTGGTGGAGGTTATGGAATTCCGCAAAGCGTTTCTCTATCAATATCTCTCGTTCCGATCCGCGGCTGAGGTAGCTGCCGCTCTCAATCTGGACATCGTTTATCTGGGGATGCTGGCCCGGCGGCAGCGAAATGACTCTTCCCGACACCTGCTCGCCGGTTTCCATCTCCATATCGATGGTCAAGTCCCTGACAATGCGGCCTTGTGCCAGAACACCAAAAATGTCATTTATTTCTCCCGCTGCCGCCTGGCTTACATAATCCACTGATATCCAGTAGTCTGCCATGCGCAGTCGCCCATAGGAACGTTCGAAGGAGATGTCGAGGTTTTGGTAGGCTCCATAGGAGGCAACGAAAGTGGCTATGCCGAGGGTGATAATGAGAGCCACGGCACTGAACTGTGCCCTGGATGCTATAATATCTCGCAGGAGCTTTCGGTGAATCTTTGACAGCATTACCATTTAAGCTGTTCAGGGTCCAGTGGATGGGTATTGTGGGTTATCTCTGTTATCTTCCCGTCGCGCAGGTGTACAACGCGGTGGGCAATATCGCCTACGGCAGAGTTATGGGTGACTACCACTATGACCTTGTGTTCCGTTTCGTTGAGGACCTTCAACAATTTGTAAATACGTTTGCCCGTCTCGAAATCCAGGTTGCCCGTGGGCTCGTCGCATAGCAAGACGGGGGGATTGGTTGCCAGGGCTCTGGCTACAGCGACGCGTTGATTCTCGCCGCCGGAAAGCTCGCTTGGAAAGTGTTTCGTCCGTTCTTCGAGCCCCACTTCCCGCAGTAGCTCTTCGGGCGACCTGTGCTGTGCCACCAGCTCTGCGGCAAATTCCACGTTTTCTCTGGCAGTCAGCGTGGGGATTAAGTTGAAAAACTGGAAGATAAAGCCGATTTGTCTGCGGCGGAACCCGGTGAGCTGATTCTCCGAGAGCTGCGTGATGTCGATGTCGTTGACCGCGATTCTGCCCGAGCTGGGAGAATCCAGGCCTCCAATGAGATTGAGCAAAGTCGTCTTCCCTGACCCGCTGGGACCCAGGAAAACGATGAATTCCCCAGCCATTATGTCGAGGGTGATCCCTCTCAGTGCCGCCACCTGGAGTTTGCCCATGCGGTAGTTCTTGGAAACCTCTTGCAGCCTGATCCTGGGTTCCCTGGCATCTGGCTGTATTTCGTCAGGTTCTGCTGCGTGACGCATAGGCTCTCCTCCTGCTGCTTCGTCTTTTCGATGCTCCGATGATCGCTTGTACCGTAATAATGCTCCACCCTGGGTGTACAGGATCGAGTTTAGTATTGCACAGTTGCTACCTCCTTTCAAGACACATCTGTGCGGTGCCCCCAGCACAATATGCGCTTTTTTTGAATTATGGATATGAACTAAGTTTGCCTGCAACCAACTGCAGAGAATTAGTCGGGAAATAGTTGTAGTTCAGGCTATATTTTGATACTATTAGTTGTATATACAACTAATAGTATCGTTCAGGATTTGAATAACTTATGCATAATCACAGTCTGGCTCTGGCTAACGAACCTGTAAAAACATTGTTATGGAAACTCTCTGTTCCAGCGATGGCAGGCATGTTTGTTATGTCTTTATACAACGTGGTAGATATGATTTTCGTTGGTCGGGGAGTAGGCGCTCTGGCTATTGCCGGCGTTTCTGTCATTTTCCCCCTTCAGATGTTCACCATGGCAATTGGCATGATGATTGGGATGGGGACGTCATCCCTCATTTCCAGGAGCATGGGCGCTGGCGATATGAAGCGAGCAGAACGCGCGCTGGGTAATGCCATTTTTCTGATTCTTATTCTCGGAGGCACGTTAACGATTGTCGGATTAGCAAAAACCACCTTTTTCATTCATCTCTTTGGAGCTACAGACGATGTTTTTCCCTACGCAAAAGAGTATATGGATGTAATTCTTTTCAGCGTGGTGTTGCACGAATTCGCTATGTCATCTAACGGTATTATCAGGGCCGAAGGCAATGCCCATGTTGCAATGATAAGCATGTTCATAGGTGCCCTGTTAAATATTGCACTTGACCCAATTTTTATCTTTGTTCTTGGCATGGGTGTTCGGGGGGCAGCAATTGCAACAGTTATTGCACAGGCTGTGACGACGCTATATCTTCTGCGTTATTTTCTTTCTGGTAAGAGCTCTCTGCGCATCAGGGTGAAGAATTTTCTTCTGGAGTGGGCTGTGGTCAAACAAATTGTGTCCATAGGGTTTGCCTCCTTTGTAAGGACTGCAGCAGTAAGTTTTATCGCTGTTATCATTAACAGGGTGCTGGCTTCCTATGGTGGGGGCATTTCCATAGCGGTATTTGGCGTGATACGTCGTGTTATGATGTTTGCCGCAATGCCGAGCATAGGTATTGCCCAGGGACTCCAGCCGATTCTTGGTTTCAGCTACGGCGCAAAGCGTTACGACAGGGGGATAGAAGTAATACATAAGTCCGCTACTATTGCAACAGTGTTTTCTGTGGTTGCTTTTCTGATTCTATTATTTTTTCCCAGTCCGATTATGCGTATTTTTTCCACAGATACTGTTCTCCTGTCCCAGGGCACCCACGCGATGAAGCTGGCATTTTTAGCATTTTGGCTGGTCGGGTTTCATATCGTCGGCTCAACTATATTTCAGGCAATCGGGAAAGTAATTCCAACATTCATTCTTGCTACATCCAGACAAATTCTCTTCCTCATCCCATTGATATTTATTCTGCCTCGTTTTTTTCAGCTTGATGGGATATGGCTGTCAATACCAATTGCCGATGCCTTATCTTTTAGCATAACGCTTGTTATGGTCATCCCCCAGATGCGCGAGTTCAAGAGGCAGCAAGCTCTAATCGAAGAAGGCGATGTGACATGTATGAATCATTAGGCAAATGGATTTCAATTATTCACAGGTATAGCCGCAATTTTGTAGATAAAGAGTTTGCCGAGTTCGATATTAAGGGTGGGTATCTACAGTTTGTCCACGCTCTTTACCGACATGATGGCTTAAGCCAGGACGAATTGAGCGAGGCGCTCGGCATGGATAAGACGACCACGGCACGGGTGATTAAGGAGCTGGTGGAGCTGGGATATGTGGCCAAGAAGCATGATTGCCATGACAAACGTTTTTACAGGCTTTCCCTGACAGTTAAAGGAAAGGATATCGTGCCCAGGCTGGAGAGGACTTTGAAACGCTGGACTGAAGTTCTCGGCACTGGATTTACGCAGAATGAAAGACAGCTTGCCATCACTCTGCTGAAGAAAATGGCTGACAATGCCGCGGCATTCAAGCAAAGAGGGCTCAGTTGAGAGCGGGGTGATTCACGAAGACAACTTCAGGGTAAAATAGAGCCGAGTTTTCTAATTGCGGAATTCTAATCACGGTTATGCCGCAGGAATATTGCGCAGACCATGCTTACCATAAGTATGGCGATTCCGGCGCTGGTGAAGGTCGATTGGAAGCCAAAACGGTCGATGCAGTTGCCTATAATGGGGGAAAATATGCCGCCGGCCTCCATGCTTGCGAAATAGTAAACACCGAGTATTGTTGAACGGCGGTGCTCCGGAGTCTGGTTAATGATGTAGGATTCCGATGCTGGCATGCGAATGTATATGGCCATGCCAAACATAAGTAGCACAGCGGCGATTCCCAGGCCAGATGGTACTATACTTAACAGGTAAATCAGTGGACCCGTAACAAGACATGCCACTAGCGCCACGCGAATTTTGCCAATGCGGTCCGATATATGCCCGCCCAGTGGACTTGCCCACAACCCGGCAGAGTAGATAATGGACAAGAACGATGCGGCTGTTGCTTCAGCAACGCCAAAGTGGTCAATCATGAATAACGGGATGAACGATATTATGGAGAAGTTTACCCCCGCGGCGAATATGTTTAACACCATGAATGGTATTAATTGAGGCAAATAGCTTGAAGGTGGTTGTGCTTTATCATGATATTCAGATAGTGTTTTTGAAAGCCTGTTTAGCTCTGGGCGACGACCCAGCACTATATAAAATGCGATTCCGAATAGTGCAGTTGGAATGGCCAGCAAGGTGAAGGAGGCACGCCAGCCATAATAAGCAGCGATGCCAGCGCCAACGAGTGGCGCCAGGAAGAAACTACCGCTGCCACCAATCATGTGGAAGCCGAGTGCCCGCCCCCGGTTCTTTGGTTTGACCGACCGTGAAATCAGTGGTGTTGCCGAAGGATGGTAGCCGCCTCCTGCTATTCCCATTAGCACCAGGAAGGCCATCAGCATAAAATGGGTTTGCGAAAGGCCGACCAGTAGTCCTGTTACTGCCACGCCCACAGTGCCTATCGTTAGCAGTACACGCGGACCGATGCGGTCGGCAAGCCAGCCTGATGGCAATTGACTGATGCCGTATGAGAGATTGAATGCCATGATTACCACTCCTGACTGGGTATAATCCAAGGCAAACTCATTGCGGATGAATGGCAGGAGCGGCACTGGCAGCGCTATTACCAGGTGATGTGCAAAGTGTGCCAGGACAAATAAGGGAATCACGCTTGAAAAAAGAGCGCTCTTACTTAGTTTTTTGATAACTGCATCCTTTCATTTCTTTCTGGTAGTCGTTAAACGAGCCAGAAAAGCACTGGTTGTAACATCAGAGTTGCCACGAGGTTAGAGAAAATCATGCTAGCATGACTCGGGCGTCAACTACCACATATCCATTATTTCGTTTCAGAACTTTCACTGGATTGAGATCCATCTCTGCTATCTGGGGCAGGTCTTCCACCATAGCGGAGACCCTTAGCAGGAGTTTCTCGAGAGCATCTATATCAGAGGGTTTCGCTCCTCGCCAGCCTTCAAGAAGTTGGTAGGCCTTGACCGAGCGAACCATCTCCCGTGCATCGACATCAGTTAGTGGGTGAATGCGGAAAATGATATCTTTAAATAACTCAGTATAAATCCCCCCCATGCCAAACAGGATTAAGGGGCCGAGGGAAGGGTCCTGGGTTACGCCGACAATCACCTCTATTTCCCCTGACATCATTTTTTGAACAATTACACCCTGCATCTCATCCTCTCTTCCGATACTGGCCAAGCGTTCTCTAATTTGGCTGAAAGCATACTCCACTTCACTCTGCAAGTTGAGGTCGAGGATTACCCCGCCAACCTCTGTCTTATGAATTACTGTATCGGAGAGAAGTTTTAGGCCAACAGGGAAGCCAATCTCCTCGGCTGCCTTCTTCGCCTCCGCTGCAGTTGTGACAAATTTTGATTGTACTGTGCGAATGCCATAAGCTCCGAGAAGCTCGATAACAGAAGCGGCGTCCAGCCACAAGGGCCGGGTTGTACTTCGCTCTGAAGCTGTTTTCACTACCTGCTTAGCCTTCTGTTTATCGATGCCTTCTATTGCTGGTATTGCTCCTTTTGCTCTCTTTAGCCAGTCGCTATATTCACACGCCCTGGCGAGTGCGCCTGCTGTAGCCTCGGGAAAGGTGAAACAGGGGACATATCCCTTCTCCCAGCCTAATTTGGTGCTGGCGCCGCGCCAGCCCATAAATGAAGCCACTAGTGTCTTGTCCTGCTGGCGAAATTGTGGTCCTATCTCACGGATGGCAGCGGCTATTGCTTCGGGCTGTGTAAGTATTGGAGGAATAAAAATAACAATCACTATGTCTATGCAGTTATCCTGCGCCAGTAGTTTTAGCGCCTGGCTATACTCGTCAGCACTGGCTTCAGCAGTCATATCGATGGGGTTGCTAAAACTGGCTCGGCGTGGCAGGAAGCTTTTCAACTCAGAGAGGGTTTTATCTGAAAACGCAGGCAATTCGAGTCCTCTGGCGGCACAGGCATCGGCAGTGAGAATTCCGGGGCCACCACCATTGGTAAGAATAGCCACTCTTCTCCCTGAAGGTATGGGTTGGTGGGATAGCAGGTTGGCAACGTCGAAGAGTTCCTCCAATGTATCTACGCGGATTACACCGGCCTGGGCAAACAGTGCTTCGCAGGCTACTTCATCGGTAGCCAGTGCTCCTGTATGGGATGTGGCAGCTCTGGAGCCGGCTGTGGTGCGTCCACTTTTTACCGCCACTATCGGCTTGGTGGACGTTATGCTGCGGGCTATACGGGCAAACTTTCTCGGATTCCCGAAAGATTCCAGGTAAAGGAGAATAATATCGGTAGCAGGGTCTTTCTCCCAATACTGCAGCAAATCATTGTTGGATACATCAGCCCTGTTTCCTATGCTGACAAAAGTAGATAGACCAATGTTCAAGCTCTGTGTGTATTCCAGAATGGCCAGCCCCAGGGCGCCACTCTGGGTGCCTAAAGCAATGTTGCCGACAGGGGGGAAAACAGAGGAGAATGTAGCATTCATATTGAGTTGCGGGTCGGTATTGATTATTCCCATGCAGTTGGGACCTACCAGCCGCATCCCATAGCTGTGAGCTATCTCGAGTAGCTTTTCTTGTCTGTCTATGCCTTCAGCCCCGCTCTCTGCGAAACCGGAGGATATTATTACGATGCCGCGCACGTCTTTTTGCCCGCATTGCTCCACCACCTGGTGAACTATTTCTGCTGGAACAATGACCACTGCCAGGTCCACATTCCCCGGTATATCGAGAACAGATGGGTATGCCTGTACGGAGGCCACCACCCTGGTATTCGGATTCACGGGGTAAACGACGCCATTAAACTCCTGGTGCAGTATGTTATGGAAGAGCTTATTGCCGATAGTCCCATGTTTTTGGGATGCTCCAATAACTGCTATGGAGCGAGGCTTGAGCAGAGGCTCCAATGAACCTATAGTGGCAACTTTCTCTTGTGACATGCCAGTTATCTTCCCATTAAGTAATGTCTTCGCTGTTGAGGGTAACGTATTCCTCGGATAAATCACAACCCCAGGCTGTGGCTTTACCATCTCCCAGGTTAAGGCATATCCTTGCAATTGCGCTGTCACGGGTGAGCAAGGTAATTCTCATTTCTTCCTGGTTGCAGGGCACGGGAGAGCCCTGTTTCATCACGAGTGTATTATTGACATAAATATCCAGCTTGTCAAGCGCCATTTCCACGCCACTTCGCCCCAGTGCAGCGGCGATACGCCCCCAGTTGGGATTGCCTCCGTGAAGCGCTGTTTTCACCAGCGTTGCGCCGGCGATGGTTCGAGCTGCACGGTGAGCCTCGGCTTGCGTCGTGGCACCCTCAACCATGACTTCCATTAGCTTATTTGATCCTTCGCCGTCACGAACCATTGCCTTGGTCAGGCGAATGCAAACTTCGTTTAAAACTTCCTGGAAAGCGTCGCCGTTATCGAAGTTGATTATTTTATTGCCTGCCATGCCGTTGGCAAGCAGGAAAACGGAATCGTTGGTGCTGGTATCGCCGTCGATGGTAGCCATATTAAAAGAAATATCCGCCGCCTTTCGTAGCGATGCTTGCAGGAATGCAGCATCTACTCTGGCATCGGTACTTATGAAACACAGCATGGTGGCAAGGTCAGGATGAATCATGCCTGCCCCTTTGAGCGCTCCACCGATGCTGAAGCTCTTTCCCTCAAAACTAACTAGTGCTCCTATTTCTTTTGCCCTGGTGTCCGTGGTCATGATTGCCCTGGCAAAGGCATGGCCTGCGTTCTGGCGGAGCTTGATCTGCTCAATTCCCTCTCTAATACAATCCATGGGCAAAGGCGTTCCAATTACGCCAGTGCTGGCTATAAGAACATCTTCAGGCTTGAGGTTCAGTTTTTGTGCAGCTAAATTTGCCATTTCCAGTGCGTCTGCTGCGCCTTGCTGGCCTGTACAGGCATTAGCGCAGCCTGAATTTGCCACGATTGCCTGTGCTTGCCCTGTGGATAAATGTTTTTGGGACAGGATAACCGGGGCTGCTTTAACTTTATTGTTGGTAAAAACGGCAGCAGCCACGCATGGCGATTGGGAATAAAGGATGGCTAAATCAGTGCTATCGCTGCTTTTTATGCCAGCATGAACTGCTCCTGCCAGGAAGCCTTTTGCCGAGGTGACGGTGCCATCTAAAATTAGCTCGAACATAGAAATTCCGCTTGAAAACGCAGTTGGTACTATATCATATATTGCTTTGCCTATACACCATCTAGCAGATATGATGAAAATTTATTCTTAGCTACTGGGAAGAAAAAAGTTAGCGTTGACTTCAACCTCATGTGCGTGTATAACTTTATCATGGCCATTAGCCATTAAGGTAAAGTGAATGATACAAATGACGCGTAAGAAGCGAGGAAATTGCCTGATAATGGCAGTGCTGCTGTTCCTGATGGCCTGCCTGCCCATTACTGCGCCTTTGCCAGCGGCAGCTATTAGCCTGGATCCCTTCGATTATTTCGAAGGCGACTACTGCATCACCTTCAGTGATAACGAGATACAGGAAGATGAGGTTTTCTACCTGGAGATTGATGGACAGGTAGAATGTATCCGGGATTTGCCCTTTGGGGCAGACCAGGCTGATGTTGCCGGAAGCATTACGGCACAGCACAAGGAGACTGGTGATGTCGTGGTGCTTAATTCCGATTATAGCGTCACTATACAGCCGGTTCCCGACTGGGAAGGCGATACCTTTGCAATGGCACTGTCCATACCACTGATTTTGCCCACGGGGAGCCAGCCGGGAGAGTATGAAGTGATTGCCCATCTTGAGCAGGCAGAGGTTGATGACTGGGATGTTACCAACCTTATCCCTGAAAACTACTGTTCATACTCTATCGGAACAGTTACCTGCGCGGACATTCCTGAGCCTCCTCCTCCACCAGTGGAAATCCCTGGCTATATTACGCTGGATATACTGGGCAACAGCTATGAATATGAAATCTGGGACGACGGCAGCATTGCAGAATGCGTCAATCTCAACCTTGTAGAGGGAGAAATAGGCCTTTATATCTCCAGCGGTACCTTTTGCCTTGACCGACATGATGAACCGCTGAGCTACATTTCGGTGCACAGGGAAACAGATCCTCCGGATTATGAGGCTGGCTCGGTAATCACTGCCTATAAATTCGCACCCCGTGGAGCTACCTTCGATCCCTCGCTGGAGCTTACACTGAGCTACGACGCGTTAAATTTGCCCGACGAAACGGCAGAGGAAGCATTGCATATTGCCTATTATGACTATAGCGCACAGCAATGGACAGCGTTGAAAAGTGAGGTCGACGAGAGGGCAAAATCTGTGGAGGCTAAAGTCAGCCACCTCAGCACCTTCGCCATTATAGCGGATTCCGCTCCGCCAGCGCCAGCATTTTTTGTAACCAGCGATTTGAACATCGACCCTGCCCATGTTGAGCCAGGGCAATCAGTCACTATCTCTGTGAAGGTGAGTAACGACGGTGGTACGGAAGGCAGCTACACCCTCGAACTGCTGATAAATGATGAGCGGCAAAATAGCTGGGAAATAGCACTGGCCCCGGGAGGGAGCAAGACGGTAAGCTGCCAGATAGGCAAAACCAGGGAAGGAGAATACAGCGTATCCATGGGAGGATTGAGCGGTAAGTTCAGCGTGGGGTCAGTATCTTCGACAGATGTGCCCGCTGTAGACTCCACTCAGGAACCAGACCAGGATTCGACCACCTCTCCGACTCCAATTCCCTCCGATTCACTGCTTTCCTGGCTGCTCGAACACTGGCTGCTGGTAGTGCTGCTGTTGTATTTCGCCATCTTTGTTCTGTAACTTATACCTCTTTTGTCATTGCAAGACCTCTTTTGTCATTAAATAGTTGCGCATGACTTGTAAAGGACTTAGAAAAGGTTTACACTTATGAAAGGTGATTCTTTATGGCTAATGTGTCTTAAAAATCAGCTTAGAGGTGTGAAAATGAACAACAGAGAATGGCGCAACAGAGTAATTCACTTCATAATGATCCTGTCACTATGCCTGGCAATAATAGCAGTGCCGATAGCGACGATAAGGGGGGATAGCTCAGCAGAATACACAGCAAGCGAGATTCAGAATTGGCTGATTAACCAGATTGAGTCAACCACAGTGCCCTATACCATCCCGACGGTGGACATGAGCACTGAGCACGAGATGCAAATCGATGCCAGCATGACCATTCTGGGCACCAGCATAGCGCTCAATCATGTCGTCTTCACCTTCGATGGCACTACCACAGTCAAAGTAAATGGCGAGCTGTCACTGTTGGGCAAGAGTCCACGCTTCGGCCAGGATGGCAACGATATAGAATGCACGGTAGAGTGCCAGGCAGGGGGCACGCCGCATCTGAGCGGCATCAGTAATATCAACATTGCTGATTACTGGCCTTCTCTGTTGGGCAGTGACCTCGATACTATTATGGACACTATTAACAGCACAATCGATGCCAGCGGATGGACATTGTCATCGCTGGAGGGAGCCTTAACCGGCATAGATGTCAACAGTAGTGGTGAACTGGTGTTGAGCTGGTCGGGTGGCTCTGCGAGCCTTGATCATGATACTGTCGTGGACAAGCTGCAAAGCGTCATGGACACTCTGGTTGACGAGACAAACAATTATTTAAGCACAGGCAATTCGTCGAAATGGGATCTTACTGTATCCATTGTTACTGATACCAGTCTGACCTTCAATGCCCAGGCTACAATCTTCGGCATAACGACAAGCGTCACAAATTTGGATATCACTTTTGGCGACTGTAGCGACATGGTTGCATCCTGCACTGATGCTACAGTATCGCTAGGGAGCAAGACGGCAACTTTCTCCGGCTGTGCCGACATATCCTGCACGGATTGTATCCCCAGTCTCACAATAACAGGACTGAGCGCTGGTGACGAATATCCTGGTCTCCGTGACCTGATAGTGGATTATGAGACTGCCCTGTGCGATGCACTGAGCACTTTGGTCAGCAACGTCATCGGCGACACCGGGCTCACTTGTTGCCTAGAAACCTTTAACAACATAGGCATCGTGGGCAGAAACTTAAAGGTATGGCTTGATGGCATTCTCATCACTGGTGTAACTCACGAGGTCAATTGTGACCTTCTCGGCGGAGCTCTGGTTGAACTTCTGGATGGTGAAGATGTTATTGCCAGTACCACCAGCGACTCCATAGACGGAAGCTATACTCTGACCGCTCCCTCCGAGGCAGATTATCAACTGAGAGCCAGCAAGGCGGAATTTAGAACAGAAATTCAGCCGGCGACAGTGGGTACTGAACCTGTTGACCTGGATTTCTGCGGGGAGCATGGGCTTATTCCCAACGCACCTGACGTGTTCTATGTTATGAGCTGTGTTGGATGCTGGCAGTTCCCTGAGAACCAGCCGTTTCCGTGTTGCGGGCTGGATGTGTTTCGGATAATGGGAGTGGTGGGTGCCTGGCAGTTCCCCGCGTGATGTAGTTGTTAACAGGCGCGTAATCGCCGGGAACTTCTTCCCGTTCCGCTGGCTTAATCCGCGGGTTAGTGAGGAACATTGGCTATTGACGGCATACTACGGCGATGTTAGCATGTTATCGTGAAATGTAGCGTGAGAATCAGAAAGTTCCTACCTATCATTAGCTTATTTACTGTATTGCTAATTCTCGTGGCTGGCATTGCTATTGTGCCGGCTCAGGCCGATGAGAGTGGCAGGGCATCCAATCCATACCTGTTGGAAACGGTTGTGGACGACGAGGGACGGGAGCTGGACGTGATCATTGTCCCCGGACGCCCACCAGAAATCAAAGCTGCTGCAGTATCTCTTCCCGAGCCTAATCTCGCTGCGGGCATCAATATTCTCTCCAATGTGCCAGCCTTCGACTGGTGCTATGGTTGCTCGGCAACCTCTGCCGCCATGATGTTCGGCTATTACGATAATAGTGGCTATGCCAACATGTACACCGGTCCCACCAACGGTGGAGCCTGCCCCATGGACAATTCCACTTGGGGGTCGGAAGAGTGCCCGCTGAGTGCCACGCACCAGGGTAAAGATGGACTGGCGACAAAGGGGCACGTGGACGATTACTGGTCCGCCTATGGCAGCAGTATTGACCCCTACCATGGCGTCTGGGCGGAGCATGGATACGCAGACTGTACCGCTGATTTCATGGGCACCAACCAGTACCATAACTGGCAAAACACCGATGGCAGCACTACCTTTTTTAATTATGTGGACGGCAGCCCCTTATATGACTATAGCGGCTGTGAACCGGGTGGTCAACGCGATGGCTGTCACGGTATAAAGCTGTTTGTGGAATCCCGTGGTTACACCGTTCTCGCGAACTACAACCAGTACATATATGGCCATGGCTCGAATCCCGCGCTGGGTTTCACTTTCGAAGAGTATAAGGCCGAGATAGATGCCGGGCGACCGGTGCTTATCCAGGTGGAGGGCCATAGCATGCTCGGCTATGGCTACGATGATACGGAACAAACAGTCTATCTGCACGACACCTGGGACTACGGAAACCACTCTATGTCCTGGGGCGGATCTTACGAAGGCCTTCAGCACTATGGCGTGGCTGTGATTGTGCTGGAGGAGGAAAATGAGTGGCCTGATCTCGTAGTGATTGGGAAGTACGAGGAATGGCTCAACCCTGCAAATAGGAGATATGACATTAGCTTCACCGTGCAAAACCAGGGCAACGCACCCGCCGCTCCGAGCAGGACATACATCTATAGAGATGGTGGGCTTGTATCCAGTATAGACATAGCCTCCCTGGCAGCAGGTGCCAGCGAACCCCATACAGTCAGTTCTGGTTCATTCACTCTATCAGGCAGTAGCGACACTATATCGGTTTGCGCTGATGCAGAAGAAGATGTCCCCGAGAGCAATGAGGAAAATAACTGCACGGAGAACCTGTGGGAATGGAACATGGACCTCGGCGATGCACCGGATGGCAACATTTCCCCTATTTACCCCACGCTGCTGGTTAATAATGGCGCTTGCCACAATATCGTGTCCGGGTTTCATCTGGGAAGCCTCATCGATTCCGAGCCCGATGGCCAACCAAACGCCAGCGCCACCGGCGACGATTTGCTGGATGGCAATGATGACGAGGATGGGGTTGTCTTTACCTCAGCGCTGACACCAGGCCAACAGGCTACCATCACAGTTACTGCATCACAAATTGGAAAACTCGACGCATGGCTCGATTTTAATTCCGACGGCGACTGGGCAGATGCGGGCGAGCAGATATTCGCCAGTCAATCGTTGAGCGCAGGGGCCAACGCCCTCTCTTTCCCAGTGCTCGGCGATGCCGCTCTGGGGCAGACCTTCGCTCGCTTCCGCTACGGCACTACAGGGGGTCTGTCTTATGATGGCTATGCCCCCGATGGCGAGGTCGAGGACTACCAGGTATTCGTAATTGAAGAAGGGGAAGGTATCCCTGTCTGCGGCATAGTGCACCAGGTCGATTGTAACCCTCTAGACGAGGCTCTGGTTGAACTGCTATATGATGGTCCTGTTATTACCAACACCTTCACCGATGCAGATGGGTTTTACACCTTATATGCCCCCTCCGCGGGAGATTATGAACTGAGAGCCAGCAAAGCGAAATTCAGGACGGAAACCCAGCCAGTTACGGTGGGCGCTAGCACCGTTACACTGTATTTCTGCGGGGAGTATGGGCTTATTCCCAACGCACCTGACGTGTTTTATGTTATGAGCTGCGTCGGATGCTGGCAGTTCCCTGGAAGCCAGCCGCTTCCGTGTTGCGGACTGGATGTATTTCGGGTGATGAACGTGGTGGGTGCCTGGCAGTTTCCAGTGTGACGGCAGAATGGAAAAGCGACTGAGCTATAAGTATTTATATAGGGGTATAGTTATTTCCCTCTGCTAGAAGGTATTTTTGTTGACAAGAAGCACAAATAATTGTATCGTTTGACTAGAATGTAATAAGGGAAGCAGATGTTAGCTATTGACATTTGTCGGCATTAGTTTGTAGTATTGTAGTATAATAGCTAAAGTTAGCTTTCATAAAGGGGGTAATCAAAAGTGAATATGAAAAGGTTTCTCAAGCCAATTTCAAGAGGTTTGCCAGCGCTGATTGTCATCGGCTTGCTGGCTATGTTTTGTTTTCCTCCGGTGGTGCCAGCAGCAAGTGCTATTACAGCCCCTGTTTTCACCAGGACACTGCCTGGTGAATCCCTGGCGCCGGGTGATACCTTTGACGTAACAGTGACCGTCACCGCTAATGCGGACGAATTCGGGGTCGGTGTCGAGGATTTTACACCCTGTGCCCCATCGACATGGGCGGTTACTGCAAACCCGTCCTGGTGCTCGCCTGCAACTAATCCCGATGGTGGTGGTAGCTGGATGTATGGCGGCGCGACGGCAGGCAAATACGATATGACATGGGTAGGTGTGGTATGGGATAACGGCACGAATTTCAGCTTCCTTTACAGGGTCACAGTGCCGAGCGATACCCCAGCGGGCACTTACAGTTTCGGATGTGGCCTGGGGGGATACAGCTATGGGGGTGGAGGCGCAATGGCGGTTGCCATTACAGGCGATTCCCAGGTAGAAGTGCGAGCTGATGATGTATGGGTTGATGATGATTGGGATGAACAAGAAGATGTAGATGACTATGACGATAGCCTCGTCTGGCAGTACAATGCCTTCAATACCACCCAGGACGGCATCGACAACGTATCCGGCAGCACGGTGCATGTGCTGCCAGGGACTTATGATTCGGAGCCATTCTGGCCCATTGCAGTGAATCAGACTGGTTTGACTCTGGTGTCGGTAGGAACGACAGAGGAAACCATAATAGACCCTGGAGCTAATGGACAGGGTGCCCTGAACATAAGTGCTGAAGACGTCACCATCGATGGATTCACTGTAATAGGTGGCTCACAGACACATAATGCCACGCAACCAATTGAACATGTAATCTGGGTAAACGCGGACTATTCTACAATCAAGAATTGCGACATATTACTTGACCGTGGCAATACCGCCGGGATATATATAGGTGACAGAAGAACAAATAGTCCTACCGGGGCAATTTGGGGTTACGATATCCCTAGACCTGATGGACATACCATAGAGAACAACAGCTTCCGCTGCAAAGCATCTGGCGAAGGATGGGGAATATTTGCCTATATGTTAAGCGAGGACAGCCTGATAAAAGATAATAACTTCATTGGCGACGCCGCTGATGTGGGCAATTGGGGAGCTGATGAAGGAGCTCCTGGCACAGGCATCATTATTCATGAAGCTGGTGTATGTGTGGGGACTAATTCAGTTGTCATAGAAGGCAATACAGCCCGGTATGTAAAATATACCTGGCTTACCTTCTACTCTGCTTATCCTTATAATGACTCGGTAGGGTATATGTATGAGCAACCTGCGGTTTCTGAGATAGAGGATGTCTTGGTCCAGGATAACACTGTTCACGACTGCAGGACAGCGATTAACTTCCATAGAGCTGAGAAAGATGATGCCTATGGCGTGAAGGGCGCCGACCTTATAATTGGGTCTGGCGGAGTGGTTATAGGTGACGGCAATGAGTTCTATGATAATGAAGACGGCGTTCTCGTCGATGACCCCGAAGAGTATGAGGTTCTTACAGGCAACTATTCATGTGTTCAATATCCTGACCGTATTCACATAAACCATAACAACATTTATGACAATTACTCACTAACGTGTGGTGTGGACAATGGAGCTTGGCCAGGTATAACAGGCCAGACTAATGGTGGCATAGTGGATGCTCTGCTGAACTGGTGGGGCGACCCTACAGGGCCCGAAGCCCCCGATAACCCAGATGGAGCAGGTGATGTTGTTACCGGTAACGTAACTTTCGAGCCATGGCTGATGTCGCAATGGTCTTCAACCGATACCTCTGATACCAACACGGAAGACCTGGATGAAGGTGATACTGTTACTGCGGGAGCAGCCTCAGCCACCGCTACGTCAGGCTCGGACATCGTCACCGTTGCCGAATACGTCGAGAACCCCAGTGGTAGCTCCTTTTACGGCGATACAGGAACATACATCGATGTTTATGTTCCTTCGCCGACCGATATAGATGAACTTCTCATTAAGCTCTACTACGATGAAGGTGATTTGGATCCGGATGTCGATGAGGAAACACTTGCTATGTACTGGTGGGATGGTGATGACTGGAGCAGGTGTAGTAGTACAGGCGTCGAGACTGCTGCGGACTATATCTGGGCAAGGATAACAGGCGGCAGTTCCCCCAGCATTGATGACCTTAGCGGTACTTTCTTTGGTGGTGGAGCGCTGGAACCTGAGGAGGAAGAAGAGGAGGCTGCAGCGGCGGCGGGACTACTGACACCTCCTGAATCGGCGAGCTTCGTTGCCTCCTATATGAAAGTGTCACCGCAGCAAGTGCTGCCTGGCCAGGAAGTGGAGATTTCTATTAACATTGCCAATCATGGTGGAGAGAGTGGTGCTCACAATGTGGCACTGTTCATCGATGGATATGTTGAGCAGAGCCAGACTGTGTCCGTTTCACCTGGGGCCACCAGGCTGGTAGTCTTCAGGACTTCGAAGACAGTGCCCGGCACATACGAGGTAGCGATGGAAGGGGCGCAGGGACAGTTCATCGTCCTTGACATTTCGGAAAGCACAGCGCAACCTTCTGCTACTGCTAGTGGTGGACTTGGCACGGCTGGCATTGTGACTATCGTGATAATCGTGCTGGCACTTATAGTGGCGATGGTCTTTATCTTCCGGTCAACTTCCAGACCATAAAGATAATTAGACTTTATTAATCAAGGGAGTGATGAGATTGTGACCATATCATCACTCCCTTTTCTTATTGCATTGTAATCTTCCAGCACTTTACCTTTGGTGTTTGCGATGCTAAAATTAAGTTGGGAGCAGAGATATGTCAGGACATTCCAAGTGGTCGCAGATTAAACGGCAGAAGGGTGTAGCTGATGCTAAACGTGGACAGCTATTCACCAAGCTTACCAGGGAGATTATGGTGGCGGTAAAGGGTGGTGGAGCCAATCCGGAGAACAATTTCCAGTTAAAACTGGCAATACAGAAGGCTCGTGATAATAATATGCCCACAGACAACATCGAGAGGGCTATAAAGCATGCGAGTGGCGGGGATGAGGAGGCTAACTTAATTGAGTTAACACTGGAAGGTTATGGGCCGGGTGGTGTAGCGGTGCTGATAGCGGCGTTGACCAATAATCGCAACCGCACTATTCAGGACGTACGGCGTCTGTTTGCGCGACATGGCGGCAGTATGGGGGAAAATGGTTGTGTCGCATGGCTCTTTGAAAACAGGGGAGTGATTACGGTGGAAAGTGATGGCTCCGATGCTGAAGAAATAGCGTTGCAGGCTATTGATGCCGGGGCGGAGGATGTCAATACGGAGAAGGACTATATTGAAATCTACACTCAACCACATGACCTAGAGTCAGTAAGAAAAATTGTTAAAGAGAAGAAACATGTAATCTCCTCTGAACTTTCGCGAGTTCCTAAAACTACATTGATGCTGGGTGAGAAAGAAACAACTCAGACTCTGGCTCTCCTCGACCATCTGGAAGAACTGGACGATGTGCAGCATGTATTCTCCAACATTGATTTCTCTGATGCTACTTTAGATAAACTACGCTCTTCAGCATAACAATATGCGTATTCTTGGCGTTGATCCTGGAACCATAAATCTGGGCTACGGCGTAGTGGACCTTAAAGGAGAAATGGCCATGGTGGATTGTGGAGTGTTGAGTGCTTCCCCTAAAGTTCCTGTAGAAGAGAGATTGCATTTACTGTATGCTGGGCTAGTTGAGGCTTTTGCCAAACATCAACCAGATGAGGTGGCGATAGAGGAGCCTTTCATAGGCCATAACGTGCGTTCGGCGTTTGCTGTAGGTAGAGCACAGGCTATGGCAATTCTGGCAGCAGTCAATCAGAAATTGCCCATTTACTATTACTCCCCTACTCAGGTGAAGCAACAGGTGACCGGCTATGGACAGAGCGATAAGCAACAGGTGCAGGAAATGGTAAAAATGCAACTTGGACTTTCTCAGGCACCTGAGCCCTATGATGCTGCCGATGCCCTGGCTGTGGCTATTTGCCATATTCAACAGAGTCGCTTTAATCGGTGGCTGGCTGATGTGAGTTAAGATGATAGCTACATTGAAAGGGAGGCTGGAATATCGCGGAGATAACTCGGTTATCGTCAATGTCGCTGGTATAGGCTTTCGCGTATATGCCCCCAGCTCAACTTTAAATCAACTGGGAACCATCGGAGATGCAGTCTCACTTTATACGCATTTCCATTTAAGGGAAGACAATGCTTCTCTTTATGGCTTTATTTCTGAGGAAGAACTAGCTTTGTTCAGAGACCTCATTTCTATCTCTGGCATTGGGCCTAAGGTAGCACTGGCAGCTCTTTCTGCATTGAATCCGGAGCAGCTTGTCATGGCTATCAGCGGCGGTAATAGCGAGTTTATAAGCCAGGTACCCGGCATTGGCAAAAAAATGGCTAATCGTATTGTGGTTGAGCTCAAGGGCAAAGTGGAGAAGGAGTGGAAAGAATCTGTCTTGCCTCTGACTGCAGAAAATGCTGATGTTGTATCTGCCTTGACCAGCCTCGGCTATTCCCTGAGAGAAGCCAGCCAGGCTGCCTCCAGGATTCCTGTTTCCGCAAAGCTAAGTCTGGAAGAAAAAGTTAAACAGACATTACAGCAACTAACAGGAGAGTGACTTAGAGGTGGGTGTCGGCTGGCGACTTCGATTTAATCATTCGCGCCATGACGATAGTCTGGATGGCAGATAGTATGGCAAAGAACCATAGCCATGCCGGAATGCCTGTGAAAATGGGTTCAATATTACCCCAGTTCCAGAAATCCATTGCTAGGATGAATATTCCTGCCATCAGGTAGAGATAGGGGTTATGCAGCCACTTCGGTGCCTGGAATGCGAGCAGTCCTTCCCGTCGCAGCATAACTGCGTGCGTTAGCAGGTAAACAGAGAAGACGACAATCATTACCCATATGACTGGCAGAAAAACTTCTGCCGAGAACAATCCAAGGTAAAACATAACTAGTGTGCCTTCTCCAAAGACAATAGAAAGGATAGCGGCCAGAGGATAAACGCGTTTGAAGTAAAGTCCGAACAGTACGGCAGGAAAGAGAACGGCGAGTCCAGAAAATGTCTGGGTGGCAATCTGGAGGATGGTTGCCGGCGGTTTGTAAGCCAGTGCGAGACCGGCCAGGCTAATGAAAATGATGAAAATTCGCCCGCTAACGCTGGTGTGACTTTTTTGCTTGCGTATAAGGGGAAGTATGTCTCTGCTGAAAATTGAGCTTAAAGTCAGCAGCTGTGAATCCATGGTTGACATGAGAGCAGCAATCCCTGCGGCCAGGATCAGGGCTGCCATGAAATCTCCGGAGATCGATGTGAGCATCATGGGGAGAATCTTGTCGCTCTGTGTGCCTGCGAGGTCTGGAAAAGAAAGGTGGCCCAGGACCCCCACCGAAATTGGCAGGAAAAAAATAACGGTGCAGATAAGTGGATAAAAGAGCATGGTGCGGGAAATGCTCAACTTGCTGTGGGCGGAGAAAAAGCGCTGGAAGAGTTGAGGAAACATGGGGTCACAGAAAAACCATAGCAAGATGTAGCTGAACCAGATGCCATAACTGTATGTGCCGGCCCCTCCCGGCCGGGAAAAGAGCTCTGGATTGGTGGCAAGGACTTTCTGGTTGGCGACAATAAAACCTCCATGGTGCTGTGCCACTATAACCAGTGCTACGAACAGCAGCACTGCCATGAAGGCACCCTGGAAAAGGTCGGTCCATACTACGGCCTTCAATCCTCCTCGAAGAGTGTATAGCACAATGATAGCCGTGACCAGAATGCATCCATAAACATAGGGCAACCCCAGCAATTCCTCCAGTGCATACCCTGCTGACATGGGTTGCAGTGCCAGGTAGGGGATGGTGAAGACAATCATGACTATTGCGAAGAGAAACGATAGAAATGGGCTGTGGTAAAGAACATTGACCAGTTCAGATGGCGTGATTACATTCTTGTTGTGTCCAATTTCCCAGATTTTGCGTCCCAATATCCAGAAGGTAAGCGCCATGAACCCTGTTCCGAATCCCATAATCGGGAAAAAGGCATACCCGTCCCGGTAACCGGCTCCGGAGGTTCCGAAAACCGTAAAGGCTGAGAAATTGGTGGCTACCATGGTTCCCAGAAGCATCACGGTTCGCAGTTTGCGGTCGGCCAGGAAATAAGTTTCAGGGGAGCACTTCCATTTTGTGTGCGCAAGCAGGCCGATAATCAGTACAACAAAAAAGTAGGAGAAGAGCGTGAAAATCTTTACTGTCATTACTCAGTCCTCATGCCCTGATTTGAAATGAAACAAAAGCCATTCCTCCCTCAAGGTTGGGATGGCTTTCGCCTGACATAACCTGAGTATTACGTTTAGTTTACGTGCGCATCTTATCAAGCCTGCAATTTCCTGTCAACAAAGCGTAAACGTGAGCCGCAGCTGCCACATTTAAGAAGATTGGCAAAATGCTCTGAACATAGGCTAAAATGCTGATGCAGGCTGGTGCATTATGAGTAAAGTAGCTGTAGCTGTCGATAGCATTGCCTCTCTGCCGACGGAACTGGTGGACAAATATGATATTCATATAATTCCTGTTCGAGTTACAGTTGATGGCAGGGTTTACCAGGATGCCAACGAGGATTTGCCTGTGGAGCTGATTCACAGGTTTCAAAAACTGCCGCAGATTGATACTACTCCCTGGCCTCCGGAATTTTATTTCCAGGAATATAAGAAGCTGAGCCGTGAGGCTGAAAACATAGTACATGTAGTTTGCTTTTCGCAGTTTACGGCAACGATTTCCCTTGCTAAAGCAGGAGCTATGATGGCGGAGGAAGCTATTCCTCACTTAAAGGTAGAGGTGC
>Ga0272441_10005412_pt1 | contig 22188 bp, 18 predicted proteins | sample SSMProp6N_FD_193582 | JGI IMG/M metagenome (GOLD analysis project Ga0272441, IMG submission 193582) | Marine sediment archaeal communities from Little Sippewissett salt marsh, Falmouth, MA, United States - SSM-Prop-6N | ecosystem: Environmental > Aquatic > Marine > Wetlands > Sediment ... | reverse complement strand
GGGTGCGCCCGACCAGAAATACTAAACCTTTTGGAAAAAATAAAATCTTTGAATAATTAGAAAAAGAATTAGCGCGATTCATCCAACTGTGCTAAAGCACAGGGATTTCTCACTTAATATTTGTTAAATTTAAAAAGGGAATGGATAAATTAACATTATTCAATGATATTAATAATACATTTTGACAATTATTACAATAAAAATTAGAAATATGGATAATTCCTTTATCGAAAGTTTTTAATGGTATGGTTTACTAAATATTAATGAGGGTTTAGTATGAGTAAAAAAATTATTGCATTATTTAGCATTTTTTTATTTATAAGCAGCATCTCATTAAGCAATATTGTACTCTCCAACCAAACCCATAACCAACTAGAAACTAAGGAAGATAACAATTTATTGGTATATAGTCCAATTAACAATGAAGCATATTATCCAGTAATGCATATTGATTCAGACATAGTACAACAGTGGAAAGAAGATTATTATAATGCAAAAAAAGCATTTATTGATCCAACTCTTCAAACAACCATTAGTACAAAAGAGGACTATAGTATTCTCCATTTACTCAACTATAATGCAGAAGAACGAGATCAACATTGGTGTAGTAATTGCTGGTCATGGCCTGCAACTGGTGTCGTTGCTATTGCACTTAATGTTCAAGAAGGTATTTATGACCGACTTTCTGTTCAATACCTCAACTCATGTGGAACATACGTTGGCTCAGAATGCTGTGAAGGAGGAAACCTTGATATTTTTGCCCGTTTCTATCGTTATACCGACATGGCAATTCCATGGTCAAATGAAAATGCACATTGGATCGATAGATTTGCTCAATGCAACACACCTTGTGAAAGCATAGAAACTGAGCCGAACTATCCAATATCTGCAATTTATCCTGAAACAATAGAAACACATGAAATGCCTGAAGAAGAAGCTATTGAAAATATTAAAAATATCCTTCATCAACAAAAAGGTGTCTATTTCAGCTGGTTTCTACCAGATACGAATTACAGAGAGGATTTTAGCAATTTCTGGCAACAAAACAGTGAGGGATCAGTCTATAATCTCGATTGGGATTGCGGTGCTGAGTTTGATGAGGAAAACGGCGGAGGCCATGCAGTATTATGTGTAGGATATCATGACGAATCAGGAACTGATAATGATTATTGGATTATGCTAAATAGCTGGGGAGCCCCAACTAGTCGTCCAAATGGTCTATTTAGGATTAATATGCACATGGATTACGATTGCAGCATTGTATTCCAAGGGCGTGAATATTTTTCATTTGATTTTCAAACCCTGGATATTGCATTTGGAACAGAAGATGAAGCACCAGACCCCCCAATGATTAATGGACCTGCAAATGGGATACCTGGAACAGAATATACCTATCAATTCTCAGCAGTGGATTACCAGGATGACGCAGTATTTATCAAGATTGACTGGGGTGATGGTGAAATTACTGGTTGGATTGGACCTGTGGAATCTGAGGAAATTATTCAGCAAAGCCATATTTGGAACGATAGAGATGAGTATTTCCTGCGAGCAAAAGCAAAAGATGATCATGACAAGGAAAGTTTATGGGCAACCTTGGAGATTAGCATGACAAAAAGCAAGAACATACAATGGTCGTTTCTTGAATTGATATTTGCCTACTTCAATTTATATCCATTTTTTCATATAAAGTAATCGATACCCGTTCATTTCTTTCATTCTTTGAATTAACGTATCTTACCATTCTCTTCCATCTTTCTTTCATGAAATTAAGGAGAAGTATTTTACTGATTTAAAAAATTATATTAATTATTTTAAAATATTATAATGAATTGATATCACTTGATTTTCAATATGATGTAACTTATTAATCATAACCTATTTTTTAATAACCACCGATTTGTAATGTTGGATCACCCATGAGAAGCCATTGTTGCGCATTTTTAACAATAATAGCATCACCAGTTATATCCTGATCATTCCAATTAACAGAAAAATTATCAAGAAACGAGGCGATTGTTTTCCCCCAAACCTCTCCAAGGTTGTCAATATGATTCATTCCATACTGTTTAAAAAAATGAATATCAAGCCATTCAATTCCACCCCTGTTACTGCTAACATCTGGTGATTCATAACTAAATGCCGTAGGACCAATGGTAGCAATACTTCCGCCATGAGCATTCAATAGCATCGCTTCACTCCAACATTTCGGAATGGGATAAACAGAAAAGGGATGATGAAAGAGACTGACATTAAACATACTATTAAAACAACCACTGCCGGTAATACATACCGGAAGTGTATTTTTATTAAAAAGAAAAGGCATGTATCTTATTTTCATGCCATCAATCCAAATGGATTCATCATTTGGTGGGTGAGTCGCCCATGATGCAGGATTCCCGTGACCCGAAAAATAGATAAAACCACAACCCTGATTTATCTCTTTGACGGTGTCCCAAGAGTTTGTCAACGATCCATCTGAGGTCCATAATCTAATTGGAATGAAACCAGGCATATAATCTATAGCCATTTGCGTATATACTTCTCCATCAATATATTCTGTTTTATCAGGATATGTATCACCAGCAACAACAACCATTTTTTTAAACCAAGCGTCTGAAAAATCACCTAATTCATAGTTTATAATTTTATTTACAATTATAGTAACATCCTTTTTATTTCTACAGGGAAGTCTACCTACATAAACATCTGGATATAAGTCGATAATGCCTTCTGCAACATCATTTTCATCCCATTCACTAAATACTCCATCATTATCGTTATCCCAACTAGAAAAATTTCCATTGCTTTCATATATATCTGCAAAATATAAATCTGTTAGGAATTTATTTTCTGGATAATCATCATATCTTCTTTCTAAATGGCTGTATCGTACAGGAATCCACCAGGATTCCTTAAATCCTTGATTCTTTCTTCCCCCAATAAGAAGCACATAGGTTATTTCCCATTCTTCAATTGCTGATTTAATAAAATATTTCAATTTTTCTGCATTATCTCTTCCTTGCCAAAACATTTTTTCATATACTGTATCAATTGTAACAAACACCGTTTTTATTCCAAGTGAATTTTTATGATTAACCAATTGGATAACTTCTTTTTCAAATTCTTCTGGTGCAATAATCAAAAGATCGAAAACTGTCTCTGTTTCATTTGTATATGAGCAAGAAATAATTGCAGAATTTTGCAGAGGAACAAACGGTTTTTCAGGAGTAACATGAGCTATAGATGAAACATTAATGATGTTTGTTAGACATATAATACCTATGATAATGGATTTACTAATCATCTTCATGTAATTAATCAATATAAAAATATATATTATATAATTAATAATTTTTGGTATGTTTATGGAAATCTTTTTGATTAGTTAAAATGAAACCTTGAGAAAATGATAATGTAGCATATACAATTAAGTCTGAATCAGCAAGTATTGTAACAAATTTAATGAATAACTTGTTTCAAAATATAAAACTCAATTTTTTTAACCTTGAATCAATGATTCATCAATTTTAAAAAATTTAATGGATGATTTTTCTTATAATTACAATTGGATTTGCCCATCAATTTTTTGAAACCCATATCGATCCATCATTCCACAATATAGATACAGGAATGAATGTATACCCCTATTTTTTGGAAGCGTTATTGCGTGTATGGCCGTTTCACTTTCAGCACCCTTTGTATCTCTTGCTTTTGCTTTTATTATATAAGTTTTCTCACTTGACCAAGAGTATTGCAGTATAACACATGCGCCAGAGGGAAAGGGTCGCACACAAACTTCTTCACTCCCATCACCCCATTCAATAATGTAATATATATTATCTCCATCTGGATCATTTGAACAGAATCCAAATTCATATTCCGTATTCTTTTTTCCCTGCGAGGGCCCATTAATCTCTGGTTTACTTGGAGGGCTATTATTTCTATTGGATAGGATGTTTATATCTTCTTCCTTTCGTTCTATAAAATCATATTTTGCCATATATTTTGCTTTATGATTCCTCATAGTATGGAAAATTGATATGCTTGTCGATCCACTGAGCAGATTTTGATAATGTTCTATTGAACCTTCTATATAATTATTGCTATTGTTTTGTTTAAATTCTTGAAGGGGAGAAGCAATAACGCTTGTAACGAAAAATAGCGTAATTAAAAAAATGGAAAATATACCCGCCAATATTCCTTTCATTTTATAATACCCCTTAAAAATAATTCATTTGTCCAACCTTTCTTTTATTTCATTAATACTCTTCATTGAACTAGCTAAACGAACACCGGTTTCAATGTTACTATGATGAAAAGAATCGTTCCAAACTTGGATATCACTCCTTAATATAAATAATGAAATCTCTTGTATAAACCCAGTCCTACGATTCATTTTGAATACCTTCAAAAAAATATTTGAATTAAAATTTTTATATATTATTAATATTTAAAATTTACTCATAAACAATCGTGAATCGTGCAAAAAAAATATTCTTAAATTTAATAAAATTAATTATTAACAAAACTTTTATACACTTTTTATATTAATATTAATGAGAATATTAGTAGATACATACGATGCCTTGCAAGATAAAATCAAACATTATTATATTAATGTTATCACTCTTTTTTTTATGTGCTACCGTCCAAATCCCAATTCAGGGATCAACAAACGAAAATACATCAACCGAACTTACGTTTATTCCAATTGAAATCGCAGTGAAAATCGTTGAAAATAAAATTAATCAACTAGGAAAACAAAATATATATTTTAATGAAGAAAAAATAAATTTTATCTATAATGATGAAAATGATCTGTTGTGCTATTTTTTTAATTTAAATCCTAGTGGATATATTGTAATATCTGCTTACTATGAACTTCCAGCAGTTATTGCCTATTCTTTTACTCATAAATATTCTGGTGATAGTGGATTTGAAGCCCAGTTTCTATCAATATTAAAAAACGATTTAAATCTCCGTATGCAACATATCAATTATTTACCCGAACAAGTTCTTCAAGAGCGAAGAAATGATATTATTGGTTTATTAGAAAATGGAAGTAAAGATACTTTATTTGAACAGTGGCCACCTGAAGGAACAACTCCTACAGATGGGTGGGTTGAAACCACCTGGCATCAAAATGCACCTTTCAATAATTATTGTCCAATTGATTCAGGAGGTGGACAAAAAGGTCTAGCTGGCTGTCCTGCGGTAGCAATGGCTCAAATACTGAATTATCATCAAACCATTAATAGTGTCTTCTTTTCAGATGATGATGACTATTATCATAATTATGGAGGAAACCAATTCTGGATCGATGATGATTATATCGCATATGATTTTCCATCATTTCCTCAGTTAAACAACTACTTAAACACACTATCACACCATTATGATAATGAATTACCCCTTACAGATGATGATAAAGCAGCGATTACCTTTGCCTGTGGTGTTGCAGCAGAACAAGTGTATAATCCTTCTGGTTCCGGGACATTTAGTGTTAATCAAGCATATGATGCCTATCTTAAATTTAATGTGGATACGGTTGAACTATTAGATGAAAATGATCCTGATGTATACACTCGATTAGCAGATGATATAAAAAATGCAAATCCTGCTCATTTAGCAATAGTAAACGAGGAATGGACGTCAGGTCATAATTTAGTTGTTGATGGTTATAATACCGATGAGTATTTTCATCTGAATTTTGGTTGGAGTGGTAGTTATGATGGATGGTATCTTCTTCCTTCTGAACTTCCTTTTGAATTAACCGTAATTGAAGGGATAATTGTCAATATTGTTTTAGAACCTGAAAACAATGAAACCATTGATATTAATCAACCACTATTTAACAGAGGTTTTCCCATTCGTCATACCTGGGATGGAGATTGGGGGGCAGCGCAAAACTTTACACCTACCCTTGAAAATGTTACCGGAGCTGAAATATACTTACGGAAATTTGGAACCCCTGAATTTAATCTCATCGTTGAACTTCGCAGCAATCATCCACAGGGAACTCTTCTTGATTCCCTCATGTTTACCCCTGAAGAAATTGCATCTTCATGGCAGTGGCTCCCTCTAGATTTTGTAAATCTTACCGTAGAACCAGACACAAATCTATTTATTGTTCTTCCACCAGCGCCCAGTAATATCACAACAAGCTTTGGCTATGAATGGGGTTATGCCTTTGGAAATCAGTATGATGATGGATCGTTCTGGTTCACCCGTGATGGTGGGGGATTGTGGCGAGATTTACCAACGATGTATGAGTTTACCTTTAAAACATATGGATAGGCCTAACAAAATAGACTCTTGTTAAGAAATCTTAATGGATATCTTAAATTTCTTTATTCTTTTTAAATAAAAAAATATTATATATTAGATAAATGTATTATTAGTTTGGAGGTTCTCTTGAAATTTAGGTTTGATATAAAATATGTTTCTTTTGGTTTGGTCTGTTTATTCTTGTTTTCTGGTTTCTCATCAGTGGTTATATCTGAAAAGAGCTTATCTAAAAATATGTATCTAGATGAACTGGAGTTTATGTGTTATGATGAAGATGATCAGTCCAGATCTAAGTTTTCTTATTGTATTGGTAATTATAATGGTAATGTTGTGAATGGGATGGAATCAGATGTGTTCCGTTCTGATGTTTTTGATAATGGCGTTGATGATTTTTTTCTTTCTTCCTCTGTTGATCTGATGGATTCTGCTTGGCCGATGAAATGTCATGATACGAAGCATTCTGGGAGAAGTCCGTATAGTACTGCGGATAATAATGGTGCTGAGCTTTGGAAGTTTAAAGCGGATAACTGGATTGAGGATGGTGCTGTGATTGGTAATGATGGAGAAATATATTTTGGTGATACTGCGGGTAATTTTTATGCTTTGAATTCGGATGGTAGTTTGAAATGGAAATATAAAACAGCGGGTAGTATAACATCATCTCCTGCTCTTGCAGATGATGGCACGATTTATATTGGTTCTTGGGATCATTTTCTGCATGCGTTATATCCTAATGGTACTTTGAAATGGAAATTTGTTGTTGGAGCATTTGCATCTATAATTGGTGATCCAACGGTTGCTGAGGATGGAACAATTTATGTTGGTTCAACTGGTTTAACGAATGGTACTGAAGAGATTGGGAGAATTTTTGCTGTTCATCCTGATGGAACCAAAAAATGGATGTATCAAACAGGATATAAGGTTTCATCATCACCTGCGATAGCAGATGATGGCACGGTCTATATTGGCTCAGGCGATATGTATTTATATGCGATGAATCCGGATGGTTCTTTGCAATGGCGGTTTAAAACAGGGCATTATATTAAGGGTCCGCCTTCGATTGCTGATGATGGAACGATTTATGTTGGTTCTTATGATGATTATCTTTATGCCTTAAATCCTGATGGTACCGTGAAGTGGAAATGCAAGGTAGGATATGGAACGGAGACGAATCCTTCGATTGGCCCTGATGGAACCATATATGTGGGTGGAGGCAATCTTTGGGCGATTAATCCAGATGGTACCTTGAAATGGACCTTTGATCTTGATGAAGATGAAAAAATTTTTCAATCATCCCCTGCGATATCCAGTGATGGAATTATTTATGTTGGAACGCAAATCGATGAAACGAAAGGGGGAGATATTCTTGCGGTGAATCCTGATGGTACCTTACGATGGCGCAGAAGGATTGCAAATACATGGGTGCAGTCATCACCCTGCATTGGAAAAAATGGTATTGTATACATTGGTTCATCAAGTGATCTTGATACAGGGTATCTTTATGCGTTTGGCCATGGAGAAAATGTTAATAGTCCGCCTGATAAACCAACCATTACTGGTCCACATGATGGTAAAACAGGGGAACTCTATGCATATACAATAACTGCAACGGATCCCGATGGTGATGATATTTCCTATTATATGAACTGGGGTGACGGAAGCAATTCTGGTTGGCAGGGACCATATAATTCAGGCACAAGTATCACCCTGTCTCATACCTGGAATGAGGAGGGAAGCTATTCAATGAAAGCAAAAGCAAAAGATACAGAAGGATCAGAAAGCTCTTGGACAACATTTGTTGTTACAATGCCAAAGAATAAAGGATATCGTCAATTTTTCTTCTTTGAGCAATTATTTCTTCGATTCCCAAAGATACACCAAATCGTTACTAAATAGCTGCATCTCTTATTTTGACAATATACGTTGTTTACTTTAAAATTAATATTTTTTGTTAAATATATAAAAGAGCACAGCAATTAATGTTATCGAATAGAGAAATCCAATACCAAGATGTAAAAAGTCATTGGTCCCGGATGTTATCAGCTCTTTTAATGCAATGAATGCCCAGAAATTTGGAATTGGTGCAAATATGTATTTTAAATTATCTGTAATCAAAAAAATAAACAAGGGTATTAAAAAAATAGTGCCAGATATTTTGAATATCGCAAATGCTTGTACTTTATTTGTTGCAAATGAACTGACCATTAATGCAGAAAATGGTGTTAGCAACGTGAATAAAAGAGCTATCGGAATATATGAGATATATGAAAATTCAGTATTTTCCAATAAACCAGAGAGAGGCGGAAAGAGTAACATCACAATAAATGAAAATAGTGAAAGAAAAAGCATCCGATACACAAGATAGCTATTTCTTGATATGGGCATGACACGAAGCACGGTTAATAAATGTTCATCTCGTTCATCTAATATTAAAAATGCTACAATAAATCCATAAACCAGCGGGATCATGGTGACAAATAACATGAAAATCATAGCATAATTACTCGCAAGGGGAATCGTATCCTTTATCGTCGGTGCTATCCAATGCAGTATTATTCTAGAAATAATAATAACAAATAATGGCATTGCTATCGCTGCATACACAAGGAATTTATCTCGCAAAATGTTTTTTAAATCATTTATTGCAAGTCTTAAAACATTAACCATTTTTTACCCACCTTTCAAAACAATATACTCATGAAACGCTCTTTTTGCCAGAATATAAAACAGCCCTATCCAAAATAATTGGTAACCAATACCATATGCTATTTCCCAGGTTTCAAGGCTTGCAGCATTAAACACCCCATCAAACAAGACAAACGAGGCTTGTGATGGCCATAGATAAAAAACAAGGTTTTCAAAGATGCCAAATAATTGAAGAAGCGGTGGAAAGGTAAGGATAAGAAACCCCAATCCCATCCCAAGCAAATACCCATTGATACTGTTAACACGAGACACAAGGATAAAACCAAGTAGGATCAACATAACTGAAGTAAGAATGATACCTCCTACTAAGTATAATACATTAAAGGAAGTGTTATTAAAAATAACCATCAAGCCCATAAATACTGCAGCTGAGACTAGTGAAAGCGTCGTAAGTGATATTATTTTAGATAACAGGTAGTCATCAATGTTCATTGGTGTTATTACTAATGCTTGCAGGACATTTTCTGTTTTTTCAAATAACACTAATGCACCAACAAACATGATTCCAATTAAAGCAGGATCAAAAAATAAGAGAACTGAATGTACCTGTGTTTGATTCTTTAATGATTGGACTGCCTGGGTTGTTAAAAAATATAAAAAGACGCTGAGAATTGAAATATGGATAATTTTATATCTAGATAATAAGACAAATTCCCATTTGAGCATATTTTTTAAATTACTCATTTCAACTGCCTACCTGTCGCTTTAATGAATATTTCATCAAGGGTAGCCTCAGCAGTATGAATAGTCTGAACAGTTCCTGTTCTCAGCAGGTCAAGAAAGGTATTATTATCTGCAAGATGTTCTAAATCAAAATCTTCTCTTTTTAATTCTCCATCTTTAAGATATTCCAGTTTGACCAATTTTTTCCCATGTCTTATTTTTAATTCTCTAGGACTTTCAATTAACGTTAAGGACCCATCAACAATAAATCCAACTCTATCACATAGTTCATCTGCATCATTCATATTATGCGTGGTGAGAAAAATAGCTTTTCCTTCCTTTCTTTTTTGCAGAATTATGTTTTTTATTAATCGAGAGCTAACTGGATCGAGACCCGTGGTTGGTTCATCAAGAAATAATACTTCAGGATCATTTATCAAAGACCGGGCAAAATTAAGTTTTGATTTCATTCCTTTGGAAAACGTTGCAACCCGTTGATTTGCATCTTTTTCAAGCTCAACCATTTCTAAAAGTTTCATAGGAGCAATGGTTTTTTGCCGATAAAATGATGAAAAAAGTTCAAGGTTTTCAAGAGCAGTTAATTTTTGATAATGATTCGGAAGTTCAAAACCCACACCGATCCTATTATAAATATCCGTTTTCCAATCCTTTAAACTTTTCCCTAATACTTCAACATGACCAGAATATTGTTTTAACAGCCCAATTATAACCTTTTGCGTTGTTGTTTTACCGGCACCATTCGGACCAAGAAAACCAAATATTTCTCCTTTTTTAACGGTAAAAGAAACACCATTCACAGCTTTTTTATTTGATTTTGGATAGGTGAAGACTAAATCTTTTACGGCAAATGCCACAGAATCACTAGTTGATCTTGACTGCGAGGTGTCATCATGAAAAGCAAAGATACCTTTCGTATTACATTTCGGACAAGTGATTTCTATTGTTTCTCCTGAATTGCCATGAACAGAGATTTCATTCTTACAATGAGGGCATGCAACTTTTTTTTCTATTATGTTATTATCTCCCATCATTCTTCACCTTACTAAATACAATATAAATTATTCATTAATATATTTGATTTGTACAATACATGTATGGTAGTTTATATATGGCTTTTGAATTTTTTTATGCTTGTTTACTGATTTTTTCAAGATGCCAATTGAGCACACAATTATGGTTTTATTTTTAGAAATGAGATTTCAAAGTGAAATTAAGATAAAATAGGCCCAATAGAAATATTTATATTTCTTTATTCACTTTAATTTAATGATAAATACGAAAATCTTGAGGGGGATTCTATGACTATTACATATAAATGTATATTCAATAAAGCAGTAATTATTTGTTTCAGTCTCTTTCTTATTGCAAGTGTTATCTATCCAAATTGTTTATCTAAAAATGAATCTGAAAAAGAAATGTTAGATATTCTCTGGTGGTATGATTTAGATGCTCCTTCATTCGGTTCTGCAGCAACAGAGGATATTGATGATGATGGACTCCTAGAGATTGTTTTTGGGACGTATTTTAATGATGAACACATTTATGCTCTCAATGCTGAAGATGGATCTCTTCTCTGGAAATATAATACCAATGGATGTAATGATGCATCTCCCGTTATTTATGATGTAGATGGTGATGATGAACTTGAAGTTATTGTTCCTTCCTCTTCCCCTTATACGGTTTATTGTTTTAATGGAAAAAATGGAACCGTAGAATGGAGCACCTCAACAGGGTATCCAAATTGCATTGATTCCCCTCCTGCAATTGCAGATGTTGATAATGATGAAAAACCTGAAATCATTTTAGGGACGTTTTATGGATACGTGTTTTGTTTGAATGGTGAAGATGGCAGTATCGGTTGGCAAATAAATCTAGGTACGGATAGTTACATTCAATCCGGGCCGAATATTCTTGATGTAAATAATGATGGGCAACTAGATATTGTTGTGGTCCAATATGCTGGTGATTGCCGTTTATATACCTTATATGGGAATAATGGATCAACTCTTTGGTATTCTGATATTCCAAATGACTATATGTATCATGGGGCGTCCTTTGCTGATATTGATGAAGATGGAAAACCTGAGATTGTCATCGGGTGTTATGACAATAATATCTATGTGTTTAATGCAGAAGATGGAAGTTTACATTGGGATTATCTAACTCCAAACGCTGTTGCCTCCCCTACAAGTATTGCTGATCTGAATAATGATGAGCATCTTGAAATCGTTTTTACCTCCTATAATTATCTTGGGGTATTATCTCATACTGGTGATTTATTATGGAGTATTACTACGGGTGGATCGATATTTCGAGGAGCAGCAATTACTGATACGGATAATGATGGCATTCTCGATGTTATTTTTGGATCAGATGATGGTATACTTCGTATTGCCCAAGGCAATAATGGATCCCTCATAGAATCCATTGATTTAGAAGCTCATTATGGCAATACATATCAAATAGATCATGCACCTATTCTAGCAGACTTCAATGATGACACCTATGTGGATATCTGCATTATTGGAGGATATGGAACATCAAGTCAACCAGAGAATAATCACGGAAGAGTATATGTTGTAGAAGGAGGAAGTGGAACAGGACCGGGGTGGCCTATGTTTCGTCATGACATACATCATAGTGCATGCTTCCATTATAATCCAATACCAGAAGAACACATGGTCTATGTTGATGATGATGCAGACCAAAGTTGGTATGATGCAACACATGTAAGAACAGTTCAAGAGGGAATAAATAATGCATCAAGTAATGACACAGTTTTTGTTTATAATGGCATATATTATGAACATCTTATCATAAATAAATCATTAAATCTAATTGGAGAAAACAAAACTAATTGCATTATCAATGGTAATGAAACTGGCACCATTATAAATCTAATCTCAGATTATGTTAACATCATAAATTTTACATTTATTTCAAGTGGGGATATTGGATTTCCAGACTTTGATGCAGCGGTAAACATTCAAGCAAACCATACAAAAATATCAAACTCTCTTTTTAGTAATCATACTCTTGGCATACGTCATTATCTATTCCCAGGAACAACAGATATTGAAATTGAGAACAACAAGTTTCAAAATGTGTCTGAATATGCTATTTATTTGATGATGGTCAATAATTGCACTATTAAAGACAATACAATATTTGATGGTGGTGATGGAATTAAATTATCATCTTATTCAAATGATAATATTATTTTTTATAATTCATTACGGAATTTATCTCGTTATCATGGTATTCTGGTAGATACCTCATTTAGAAACCAAGTTAAAGACAATATAATCATTTCTTGTCCTAATGGTATAGAGTTAAGTGCACCTGGAAGACCAACAGATTATAATAATATCTTTCAGAATCAAATATCGAACTGTTATGCTGGAATCGTTCTGGATTATGCAAGTAACAATACATTATTTGAAAATCTACTGAACAACAACTCTTATGGTCTATACAGCTCTCAATTTTGTTACAATAACAGCATCTATCGAAACAATTTCATTAACAATTATGAATATAACGCAAGAGATTATGGAATCAATATCTGGGACAATGGATACCCATCAGGTGGTAACTACTGGGATGACTATACAGGAATAGATGAAAATAATGGTGAGAACCAAAATATACCTGGAGAAGATGGCATAGGCGATACTCCATATGAAATAATAGAATCAAGTAATCAGGATAATTATCCATTTATGAATATGAGTGGTTGGATTCAATTGGATATCAACCAATCATTATTTAATCGAGGTTTTCCCATTCGTCATACTTGGGATGGGGACTGGGGTGCCGCACAAAACTTCACCCCCACCCTCAATACTCTTACAAGCGCTGAGATTTACTTACGAAAATTTGGCAGCCCTGAGTTCGATCTCATTGTTGAACTTCGTAGTAATCATCCACAGGGGATTCTACTTGATACATTATCATTTACTCCAGGTGAATTAGCAAGTAGTTGGCAATGGTTAGAACTGGACTTTGTAGATATCTCAGTAGACCCAGACATGAATCTATTCATTGTTCTTCCACCAGCTCCTTCTAGTGTTTCCACCAGTTTTGGTTATGAATGGGGATATGCATTCGGTGATCAATACCAACCTGGAAGCTTTTGGTTTACTAGAGATGGTGGTGGACTCTGGAGAGATCTTCCAACCAGGTATGAGTTCGTTTTTAGAACGTATGGTTCCAGTTAATTTATATTTTTAATTTTTTATTTACATAATTATATTGTTCCGACAAATGAATTAAAAAATAGAATTCTATATGAAACAGCATAATTCATCTTACTCAGAAGCTAAACCTTTATCCATTTGTCTTCCCATTATCCAAGAAAAGAATCGTGCAAAACCATCTCTTATGCTTTTTCTTTTTACGTTTGAATAAAAATATTTCGTACTTCTATCAAGCCATTTATTTTTTTTCCAATATTGATAATCATATGGAGACATTTCTTCTAATCTGCTATAGACGGTCTGCATGATTCGAAAGGTCAAATGATCTCGAAATGTTAAATTCCTTGGTTTCTTTTGCTTTATTGAAGTATAGAACGCATGAACAATCTCATTGGTATAGTCCTTTTTAGGTGACGGGGTTTTCAAAGGAGTATTTTTTGGTGCGGCAGTATAACCAAGTTGGCCAATACACTCAAATCCCCATGCATTAACCGTCATCTTTAGATAATGAAGTGTTTCTTTCAAACCAATATTTCCTGCAACTGCAACAACTAAAGCATACTTTCCAAAGTAACATGGCCTGTGAAACACATAAGCCATCCGATCAATGAATAATTTCAATAAAAAGGACACATGCATTGAATAAACAGGGGTGGCAATAATCAATCCATCACATGCATCTATTTTATTAGCAAGGGTTAATTTATCATCTTTCAATGGACACTTTTCTTCTCCTTTTATAAAACACATAAAACATCCTTTACATGGTTTAATTTTAGTATCCATCAGGTTTATGATTTCAAATTCAACGTCATTATATTTTGTTAATTGTTGTTCAATTTTTTGTATTTTATCCGACGTGTTACCCTTATGAGGACTTCCGTTAATTGCTAAAATCTTCACAATATCACTTCTTTAAGAATAGAGAAGCAAATTATAGGTTCAATAAAAATATTTTCAAATTATTTACAAGAAACTCATTCGTTCTTACATTCAGAAGAAGAAACTGTTTGTTATAACAAAATAATAGGAGCTTTGGCGTATAAGAAAGGCTTTGTTTCTTTCCTATATGAAAAAATATAATATAAATAAATTCAAAAAAAAGAAAAAAAAAGAGTGTCAGGATTTTTTATTCCTGAATAACATGTATTGTTGGCTGGAAAATATATTTATTACTACCGGTTTTATGGACTGATTCCTGAACATCAAAATCAAGTATCAAGGTTGTTGTAACATCTGGCTCGATAATGAATTGATGAACCAACTTTATTGATTTTGAAGGAATTTCCAAGGTATATTGCACATCATCAATAGTAACTAATGCAGCATTGATTTGCAGCCGTATCTGAGTATAAATTCCAACCTCAAGAGGTTGACTTCCAAGAAGATCGGTAACATTCTCAAGAAGCATTAAATCATATTGTTGTGTTTCATTGATGATAGTAACCCATTCAGCAGAGGAATTATTGCCTCCAGCTGCAATATGAACTTCAACATAAGAAATAGTTACCAACGCTTCGGAAATGTTCAAATCACCTGGTGCATCAGTTATCTTTAATACTAATGTTCCTTTTTCAGCAGTAATACACCCTGTAAGCAAGGTTGAACTTACTACTATGAAAGCTGCTGCAATTACACTTATGAACCGCATAATAATTTCTCCATTATCCCATCCATGATTGTAAAACAGTTTTTATTCTGATGGATTACCATCCTGGTCCATCAGGGATGCCATCTCCAGAATTAGGTGCTGGTCCACCATGTCCATTTCCTGCACTGCCATCACCATTTGATCCATTCTGTGAATCAAATCCACTTCCATCAGGTATACAATCTCCAGAGTTAGGCGCTGGCCCTTGATTTCCATTTCCAGTACTATTGTCCATACCTGCTATTGCGCTTCCTGTTAATACAACCATACCAATCAGGAAACTTATTAATATCGCCATTATTTTTCTTTTCATTGATATCTCCTGAGTCTATTTTATGAGAGTTAAGATTTATATACATTCTTGGAAGGTTATCGAATTTTTGGAAGCATATCGAATAAAATTATATCTAGGATAATTAGATAGATAAATCAGACCATATATCACTGAAACCTTCAATTAATGTATAGGGTTTATATCGTATGATTACTGCAATAATTGCATCTTTATTCTTTAATTGATACCCCTTATGCTCGCCGTATCTTTCGACCAATAATATATCCTTTTTAACCAGCTTATCCAAATGATATGAAAGAGTCGATGCTGAAACATCAATATAATCTAAGAGTTCTTTGTGTTGTGAAGAACCATATTTTATCAAATATAACACAATTTCAAGGATGGTTTTTTGTCTGAGAATAAATAGATACTGTTTATCTTGGACTCCTATTTGTCCTTTGATATAAAATCGTTTAAACCCCTTTTCCTTCTCAGATTTTATAATGTCATGTTTTTCAAGAAACAACAGATGATATTCAACATGCGATATTCTCATGTGTAACATATCAGCAATTTTACTCAAATGTAAACCTGGATTTTTCTCAATTAATGAATAAATGTTTTTTCGAGTTTCTAGCTCAAGCACTTCTTCCATGCGTACCTCTATTTTTTAAGAGTGGCCATAAAAAGAAGGAGAAGGACTATTACATCAACAAAACTCAGGAATTGAATGGATATAAATTCAGCGGGAATAGACATAAATAAACTGATACTAAGAAGCACTCCTTTTAATATAAAAAGAAGAAAGACAGTAGAAACAAACAACAATTTTTTATTATGCGATTTAACATAACTAAGAAATGAAATGATACAGAGCCCAATTGAAAAAATCGTTAAAAACCCATATATTATCATCGATTCCATTTTTTTTAACCCCTTCATTTGATTGTATGTTCTTATATTAAAAATAGAAACAGATGGTAATAAGGTTTTTATTTTATTACATTTTTTTTCTAATAAATACCGTACCCATAAACAAGATTGATGCAAGCATGCAAATTCCTATATATACAAAGATATTATTTGATGAAATCACTTCTTGTAATATGGTTGAAGCAAACGCATTATACGAGACACTTACCACCCCAATTTTAGGATCATGAACAATAGTTTCACCTTGTGGATAACAGAAATATATCGTACTTGTTTTTAGGATTTCTTTTCCATCATTAGTAATTGTCTGTTCAATTGATGAGATGACGGTCACATTCACCCCATAAGTGACATTATCAATGATAGCGGTTTCTAACCATGAAAAAAATCCATTATAGTCCTTGGATGAAATATTGATCTCATGCTCATTATTTCCATAGCCTTGTTGTTCATCAAATGTTTCTGTTTCTATTTCAACATAATGAATCGTATTTAGAGATGTTTCTAAGGATAAGTAGCTATCATTCGTAGAAAATATATAATCTGATATGATGAAATCAATTTTAATTTCAGAAGGGGATATTACCTGATTTTGTATCTGTGAATAATTTCCTGAAACATACATAATTATTGAAAAGATACTATCGTTTGTTCTTGTATGAATCTTTGTAATAGATTCCCCATCCTCTGAAGTAATAAGTTCATAGGTAATATTGGTATAATTTGCGTCAACAAGTGAATACGATCCAAGGGTTGTATCATTTTCATCAAATCTACCATTATAATTTTCATCGAAATATTCTATTAAGCGATTAAATGAAATATCGAAACTGAGATCATGAGTTGAACTATTCAAATTAGCGATATAATCAAAGAATATTTTAGGTCCATTTTCCGTAGTAAAAAAAATCTCAAAAAAATCCTGTTTACTCTCTTGCTGCCATTCCGAATGAATCCTTGTTTGATTCTGTTCTTTGGTCATCGTCATCGTTCTATATTGATACTTTTCTTTTTGATCATCAACCGTATCTCCATCAGTATCACCTTTCCGAGACTGTTGTTTGTTTTGATTCTGATTTGTATTATTTCCATCAGATTGCTTTCCAGGATCATTATTTCCACCCGGATCGGTATTGGAATTACCATTTCCTTCATCCCCTTGGTTTTTTTCCCCATTTTCAGAGTTCTGATTATTATTACCCTGATTACTATTTTGTGAACCTTGCCCATGTGTATCGGGAGAAGATGAACCCATGTCGTTATTTGAAGATCCATCACCATTTCCATCATCAGTATCTGTACTAGCAACAACAGGATAAATCAAGGTAGAAAAAAGGAGGAAGGATACAATTATTATCATAAGGGGTTTTTTAATTGTGAAATTATGCATAATATTTTTTCACCACACTCACCTTTAATATTTTGAGTATAAATAGATTTTTGGAAGGTTATCGAATTTTTGTTATTTTTTATTAAAAAACCTTTCTTTTTAAAAAAATTTAATTACTGTTTTTACGTTCAAACATAGAATGAAAAAAAAGAACAAATCAATTTTTTTAGGATTTTTCATAATACTAACCTTGTTTATTATGGTAACGGGCTGTACAAATAATGGGGAAGTACCACATGTGAAAAAATGGGGCATCTATTCTCTGGATTTATCAACTCAAGTAATAGATCTTATTTATAGTTCAGATGAGGAAATTGTTACCTTAAGATTAAATAATAACGGAGATCAATTTGTTTTTTCTTTGATGGCAGATAGTTCGGATTATAATAGCAGTGAGATATGTGTGTTGAATCTTGATAGTAGTAATTTGATACAATTAACAGATAATAATAATTGGGATCTCTATCCAACATGGTCTCCTGATGATACGAGAATTGCTTTTTTATCATATCGGCAAGATGATTTAGATATTTATATGATGAATGCCGATGGAACAAATCAATCCTTATTTTATGATTCTGGTTTTCATGATGCAGATATCCATTGGATAGAAAATACCATAGTATTTACCTCAGGCAGTAAAATTTGGAGCATTGATGATGATGGTGCAAACCCATTAGTTGTAACCAATCCACCTAAAGCTGGTGAATGGGGTAATGCAAATTTACCATTTGGTGATTATGATCCAAATCTGTATCCAGATGGAACTAAGATTGCATTTGAGAGATTAGAAAACGATACGAGTCCTCATGGGAATTACAATATATTCACAATTGATCTGGATGGTACGAATGAAACACGTTTGACTCATAATTATTTCACACAGGGTTTTCCCACATGGTCTCATTCTGGAAATAAAATACTTCTTTTGGTGACTGGTATATTGGATGAGGGAAAATATGATCTTTATCTGATGAATGCTAACGGCTCTGATTATGAAGATATTACTCCTGAGTATGTTCCTGATCTCTTTCTTTGTCGTGCAGGAGTATTTTCCCCTGATGATACCTTGATTTATTTTGTTGGTGAATGGTGGGAATAAATCATTTATCTAACTTGCATTTTTCAATACGGTTGAGAAAAGCCGATGTAGGATAGGATATGCTTCAAAATACCGGTATAAATGAGAAATGAAATCTAATTTACATCGAGGCATACTTAGTTCAAAAGGATCTGACCATTCGCTCACAACGTCTTTACTGTCCTTAACTCGTACTTTAATGCCATACGTGCCTTCTTCAATCCAGGTATGAGCTGCCTCACAGATATCTCCTGAATCAAATGGTCCTATCCAATCACTAGTGGTTCCATCTCCCCAATCAAAGAGATAGTACAAATAGTCTTGAGCATCCTCATCTGAAGAAACACTTGCATAGGTATAAGCGGTGTTGATTTTTCCACTGGCTGGTCCATTAATCGTAGGTTTTATGGGCGATTCTGAATCAACTATTGCCGCTGTTTCTATTAATAACACATCATTTTGATTCATGGATAAAGTTATTGTTGTGGGTAAGGAAACATCCGGCTGGATAATGACTCGATCATTGTTTCTTGTTTCAACAAGAGCATAGCTGCCATGAAGATGATATGAAGGAAGGGTAACATCAAACTCAACATTTTGTGTATACCAATTGGCAAAAACAAGTCCTACTGCATTGGAATCTGATAACCAGGCACCATGACTAATCGCAGGCTCTAAAAAAGGGGTTCCCAGATCATTTGCAAAATAGTTATACCATTGGATTTCAATTAATGGCACCTCTATATCTGGCGGGATGAGTAACTCTCCTTCCAGTACATATGGCTTGGCATACGTGGTCGTTGCTGTTGCAGTTCTCTTGAAAAGTTCAAATATATCCATAACCCACTTGTCACGTGTTGTCCCACCGATCTTTATTATTTCTCCTTGGGTATATGTGCGAGCAACAGATCTGGCCATCTGATTGTACAGTATCTCTGGTTGATCTGCATCCATACCAACGGCTTCACCAAACGGTAAAATATATTCATGATACACATATGAAAACAATGGTATGAACTCAGCATCATTTCCATAGGTATCAACCAAACCAGCAAAGATAAGGACTTCTGGGGCACTATCTCTAGAGACATACGTATCCATATATGGAATATAAAATTCGCATGGTTCTTCCATACTAAGAATAAGATTCTTGTTCAGGGCTCTTCCTTGGTCTCTGATATCCTGAAGGATAGATCGCCATGCATAAGAAATTTCTTTACTATACCCAATCGGATGATTATGAGAAGCATTATAACAAGGGTACATAGTACTTATCGGAAATTCATCTATTTGGATAATATCTACTCCAAGTCTTGCTCCTTCAACAGCATTATGAACCTGTAATTCATGCCAAAAATCAGTCATCGGACACATCCTTGAACTATGCCATCCAATACTTTCATAAAATATATCATAGAGTGGAGTGAGATCTTCTTTTAAGGCTACCCATGGAAGACCTTTTTGATGAAAGATATCATAATCTGAATACCCAATATCATCTCTTGTTATTCTCCAAACACTTCCAGTGATATAGGTAAACCCATGATTCCCCTCATTTTGCAGCCTTGTCATAGCATTTTCAAAAACCTCTTCACCTTCAACAGGCGGATAATAATAGGGACCAACCCATGCACCATCCTTCTCCCAACCAATAATCAATACAGAGGTATCAAGTTGTGTTGTGTCTGCATATTCCTCTGTTAATTTAACAATTTCATCAAGAGATAAATAGGGTTCATCAGGATTATCTCTGCTGACCAGTTGAATCATTGAAGTACTGCCATACCAATCAGGGGTATCTTTCTCTTCAAAAATTTTTCCCCCTGAAACAAAAGGAGTCGAGAGCGTCCATTCTTTATAGATGTCCGCTGCCTTGTACCAGTCTCCATTAAATGTTCCTATAACAGTATCATATTCCATACTAAAGTCATTACCAGGATACTCTGGAGTAAATAATTCAAAAAATACTGCGAGATGTTGAATTTCAGCCCAAGATAACCCACCGAACGTGAATTTTTTTGGATTTCCTTCAGTATCATAGCTTGCAAGATATAATCCTGCTTCATTTTTATCATAATAACTCATCATTTGCATACTTATTGATGCTGGATAAAAATCACCGCTTAAATAAAGGGAATCAATATATGATATTGGATTATGCAGTAAAACACCATCACCAACAGGATAGAGAAAGGTATCATCTGATGCGTCTGATCCAATTTGTCCTAGACCCCATACCCATGGAAAAAACACTTCTTTTATGATAAAATCTTCATTGTTTGTGATAGATAATCTCAAATTCACCGTTTGGGAGTCATCATAGATAATAGCCGTGATGACCGCATGGATATCGTATCCTTTTAAATTATTGTGTATTATCGTTATTTTTGCATAATCTTCCCCTGATTCAGTTGTATATGTTTTTTCAAATGCATCCCATTGCAATACTCCTTCAATTGCAGTTCCATTCCAAAAATATATGAGATATAGCATTGGTGGTGCTTCTTTATCCGGCCTGAGATCAATTCCTGAGAATTTATCAATGATTTGATCTATCCCCCCTCCAAGTGTTTTATCAAATACGATTTCAATATGACTATTTCCAATTAGGATCTTTTCATCATCTTCATATGTATATGGACCCTCATCTGTAAGAGTGTTATTATTATGCAATTGATATGCAATCGTAAGTGGTACAAAAGTTGATAAAACCAAGATAATAAAGATAAATAGTGATACGGACTTTCTTTTCAGATATATGCCCCCTATAATTATAATTAAAATAATATGATATAAATTTATCTTAGAGATTTATTTTATATGATATAATTCTTCGTATCTTCGTAGAATGAAAGTGACATCCTCTCAGGCATGAATGCCTGAGCTTCCTATTTGCTCAGGTTAAACCGACGTCTGTAGTAGTATCTAATGTTGTTTGTTCAAATCTATGATTTTGGACATATTTTATCACGGTTTCAA
>Ga0272441_10005411_pt1 | contig 22189 bp, 17 predicted proteins | sample SSMProp6N_FD_193582 | JGI IMG/M metagenome (GOLD analysis project Ga0272441, IMG submission 193582) | Marine sediment archaeal communities from Little Sippewissett salt marsh, Falmouth, MA, United States - SSM-Prop-6N | ecosystem: Environmental > Aquatic > Marine > Wetlands > Sediment ... | reverse complement strand
TGGCCAATGCCGGACCGAACACCAACGGCAGTCAGTTTTTTATCACCCACAGTCCCCAGCCCCACCTGAACGGAAAGCACACCGTTTTCGGCAAGGTAAGCGCCGGGGCCGACGTGGTGGATGCCATACAGCAGGGCGACAGCATCGCATCCGTGGAGATACGGACGGAATAGCCCCCGGCTATCACCGCGCAGCATGAACAGTATACAGGATATAAAACCCGGCGATTTCGACCACCTGACCCCGAAGCTCGTGCTGCACGCGGTGGAAGGGGCCTTCGGTCTGAATCTGACCGGGAACATCACCCAGTACAACAGCTACATCAACCGGGTCTACGAGCTCCACGATGAAGACGGGCGGATCTACATGGCCAAATTCTACCGTCCCGGGCGCTGGAGCGAGGAGGCGATCCTCGAAGAGCACAGCTTCATCCGGGACTGCGTGGAGATGGAGATCCCCACCGTCGCTCCCCTCGCCGACCCTGACGGGCACACCCTTTCAGTAGTGGAGGTGTTGTCCGATTCCGAGAACCTGCAGGATTTTTACTTCGCCCTCTTTCCGAAGCGCGGCGGCCGTAACTTCGACGCCGAAAGCGAAGAAGACTGGCTGCGGCTGGGGGCCCTCGCGGGCCGCATGCACACCGCGGCCCGGAAGCGTGAAGCCGTAGAACGGCAGTACTGTCTCCCCGGGCCGGTCATCGGGACCTGCGTACAGGAGCTCGAAGAAGACGAGGCGGTGCACCCCGAGCACCAGCAGGAGTTCTTCGACCTGGCCGGGGAAATCCTCCGGCACATCGAACCCCTTTTCGAAGGGATCCTGCTGCAGCGGGTCCACGGCGACTGTCACCGGGGCAACATCCTCGAACGGCCCGAAGAAGGGCTCCTGCTGATCGACTTCGACGACATGATGACCGGCCCGGCCGTGCAGGACCTCTGGCTCCTCCTCCCCGAGCGCGCCGATGAATGCCCCCGGGAGTTCAACCTGGTCGTTGAAGGCTACGAGCATTTCCTCCCCTTCGATTACTCACAAAAAAAATTGATCGAACCTCTCAGGGCCATGCGGATGCTCTACTATCTTGCATGGTCGGCCCGCCAGCGCAACGACCGCCGTTTCAGAACCGAACACCCTCACTGGGGAAGCAGCGCCTTCTGGAGCAAGGAGATCGAAGACCTCCGGGAACAGTTGATGTACTGCATCGCTTCGGAATAAGGGCGGCCTGTTTTTCCCCTCACCTCCGTCCCCTCCCTCGCACCCTGACCCAACTTCACATCCGTCCGTTTTGAAGCAGCTCGGACTCCCGCACTTTATTTATACATAGACCGATAGTATAATAGGAGTGTGAATATGAAAGATCTGGCCGAAATGCTTGAAGACGAGCTGTCCGCGGCAGTCGAAGTCAAGAACCCCAAATCCCTGCACCGCTACATCACCCTGCTCACCGGCGGCTATGTCGAGCAGGACCTCCACGAGCGGCGCTACAGCGAACTGAGCAGCAGCATCAGGGAGATGCTCGCCTCCATGAAGGAGGGCTTCCGCCGCATGGACGAACGGTTCACCGCCATGCAGAAGCAGATGGATGAGCGGTTCACTTCCATGCAGAAGCAGATGGATGAACGGTTCTCTTCACTGCAGAAACAGATGGATGAGCGCTTTGAAGCATCCAACCAGCGTTTTGAAGACATGAATCATCGGTTCGATGACATAAACCGCCGTTTTGACGACGTTAACTCGCGATTCGACCGTCAGCACAAGCTCATCAGCCTGGGCTTCACCGCCCTGGCCCTGATCATCACCGCCTTCAACCTGGCAATCATTCTGGGCTGATTTTTCCCGATGAATTCGCTACACCATCTCCTCGATGGGAGAGAAAATTTGACTATTCTGTATGGTAGCATTATACTACCTGTATGAAATCGATACACATCCGCGACATCGATCCGCAGGTGCTGCAGCGGCTCAAAAAGCTCGCCGAGATGCACCACCGCTCCATGCAGGGGGAACTCAAAACCATCATTGCCGAGGCAGTGCGCAAAATTCCCGCCGCCGGCACGGATGAAGAGTTCGACCTCATCACCGTCTCAAGCGGCAACAAACAAGCCTGGGAACGCGAGGACTATTACGACAATGCGCGGTGAACTCGCCCTCGTCGATACTAACATCCTCCTCACCGCCACCGACCGCTCACGCCCGGAGCACACCGCCGCCCGCACTATCTTCACCCAGGCCATAGCTGCCGGAGTTCACCTCTGCATCACCGGTCAAATCATCCGCGAATATCTTGTGGTTGCCACCCGCCCGGTCGAGTTGAACGGACTCGGGCTGACCCCCGACGAATCCATTCACAACATCGAGACCTTCAAACGCCGGATGCTCTTTCTCGAGGAGAACGAACTCGTCACCTCCGAACTTCTTTCCCTCATCCGCAACTGCAAACTGTCCGGTGTATCGATCCACGACGCAAACTTAATAGCGCTCATGCATGTACAAAACATCCGATTAATCATAACCCAGAACCCGTCCGACTTTGCCGATTTTCCCGATATTCAACTATTCAGCCCCGGTTCATTCCTGGAAGCTTTATGATGGAAACAATTTTTATCTTTTAACGGTCCGAGCTGATCGGATCTATGACCTCCTGCTCGATCCCTTGACCGTGCCTACGCATCAGTTCTACAAGATCGGTGAAATATTCCGAACGCAGGTATGACAGACGGGACAGACTTCCTTTTGAAAGCTTATAACCATATTTGATGTACCGCAGGTATGTAGCCGTATCCATATGCCAGGGAATGAGCTCTCCATTCAAGGCATTTTCCGCCTGCTGGAAGATCAGAAGGCCGTCGGGATCGAGATCACCGAAATAATACATCTTAATACCGGATTGCTCGACTAACTGTAAGAGTTTAACAGCCGCTGAATTCAGATGTCCGCCGCCGTAGATCAAGCCGGCGAACCTGCATTGTGCAAACGGCAGAGTCATAAATGTCTCTTTATTTTCCACCACCAGAATGGGCGCTTCGGCGTGTATGAGAGCAAAATGATCGACGAGCTCTTTTCCAAAAATGAGGAGTTCACCTCCGAGTTTCCAGACCTGTCCATCCTGCAGTATGACCTCCACATCTCCCCGCAGCGCGGTTTGAGGATAATTCCGGGAAAGCCCAAAGCGGTCAGTCAGCTTTTCACCGGATACTGACATCGTCAATTTATCAGCCTGCGGCAGGAGAGCTTCCAACCTTTTGGAATCGCTGTAGAGATGTATACTGAGGGCACGCAGCGGCAGTTCGGTGATTATATTTCGGTCGACAGCCAATAGAGTCAGAAGGTCTTCCAGGTCCTTCGGGTCACTGCAGGGAGTTGGGATGAACGCCTCAAGCCGGGTCTGCATTTGTGCAATGAGATCCTCCACAAACCCGTCTTCACTCTCGACATCACCTCGACTCAATCCTTCACTATAATCAGCCAACAGCTCCAATGACTTCTCACGCTTACGCTCCGGGGAAGGCAGATCAAGCAGCTGGTACAACCGGGCAGGATCCTTGAGATAAAGAGCCTCTATTAGGTCGCCTTTACGGTGACGGGCCCATTTTATCGACAGTATTCCCAGTTTCTCCAACTCTTCAGCTGCGGACAGAAAATCATCCTTTATATACGGATCGGTCTCAATGGCGGGAAAGACCTGCTCCCAACGGCCTTTGCGAAGCGGCCGGCCGCCGCGAATCTGCGCTGAATACGGGTAATCGGCTAAAAACTGTTCAAGAATTGCGGCACGTATATCTGAACTGTTTGAAATCATACGTTCGACGCCACCTCCACATGCGGAGAATCCTGAGAAAATTCACGGGCATACGCCTGGAAATTCCGGCGGAAGATAAGGTTCACCTGGTCCGAGTACGGGGCAATGGTTTCAATTTTTTCCGTCGGTACTGCCGTTACTACCTGCATCCCCAAACGCCGGAAAAAGGTAAGCGCCGTCCCGATGCGTGTGTCATCCATCTTGTTGAAAGCCTCGTCAAAGAGGGCCAGCCGGATTGCTCCTTCCTCCTCTTTAAAAAAGCGGAAAAAACTGGCCCCCAGGGCTACATAGTAGGGGGTCTGTGCCTCTCCTCCTGATTTTTCCCGCAGAACCTTCGATAAATTCGATTCATGGGGCTTGCCGGTATTCTTATCAATGCTGTGCATATGTCGGATATGTATATCGTAGGTAAAGTAGGTGCGGTAATCACAGATCTCCCGCACCCGGGGAGAGTCAAGATCGTTATTCAGTATTTCCTCGAAGAGAGCTTCGATGCTCTTCCGCTCCTCCTCCGAGGTAAGGCTCTCGAACAGAGTATCTTTGTACTCCTCCACCTTCATGGCCGTGCGAAACACTTCCAGAATCTGTCGTTTCTCCGACCGCTCACGAATTGAAAAACTGTACTGATCTTCACCAAAGGAAATCTCCTTCAGCGTGTGGTTGATCTCGGAGAAACTCTCCCTGGCGTCGTTGATGTATTCGTTCATTCTAGCAACGAAGTGCTCCTTGAACTGCCGCTCAGCCTCTCTCCGTGCCCGGGTAATCTTTTCACGATATGACGGCAGCTCGGTATCACGATAACGCATCAAGACATCGAGAAAAGGCCGTGATCCCTCCGCCGTCTCATCGAGCATCAGGCGGTAGTCCCGATTGAACCGACTCTTCAGTTTCAGAAGCTCCGCTTCAGCCCCTTTAAGGCGGGTTTCAAGTCCTTTACGTGCATTCTCGTAATTTGCCAGCAGTGTGCGGACCTCCTGCAGGGATGCAGACTCTCCGCCCCTGAGCCTCTCGCGAAAATAGGCCTCGAACTCCTCCAGCCGGTGCCGTCTTTCACTTAAAAACTCCTCCAGCCCGTCAGCAGCATGCGACTCGGAGACCTCCAGGCCGGCGGCATCGGCCTCGCGTCGGCTGATCTCGCCCCGTAGTTCGCCGCCCCTTCCATCAGCCAACGCCTTCTCGTTTCTCAGCTTTGCCAGTTCCTCGTCAGCCGCTTTGATGCGCCCGTGCATCTCTTGTATTTCCGTCATATCTATTTCGCTGATCTGCCGGTCCACCTCTCGGCAGTGTTCACCGAACTGTTCCTCGAGCCGGCGGGAATCGGCCAGGTCTTTGACTTGGTTGAGCAGTCCGAATACTTCGGTCAGCATCTGCCTACGCCGCACTGTCTCCTTCAGCTGCCGTCGGTCAGCTTCATATGCGCCCTTTATCCGCCTGATCTCGGCGGTAATGTGTTCATGCCGCTGTCGGCGGGCTTCGCCGCCGATGTACCAGCGCGAATACACCCGCGGTTTCAGCCGGAACACAGTGTGACCGCTGTAGTAAAGACAGTCGGGGCTGGCCGCCCGATCGAAGTCCGTAAGAGTCTCAGGATCGCTGCGGATGACATCGCCCAGCAGCTGGGCACAGTATCGTAAAGCCAACGGATTTTCGGTCTCCACCATCTCCGCAAGAGAGCCGGCCGCTACCTCGGCCCCCTCCATGCGCGCAAGATACGGAAGTCCTACCCCTGCAACCTCGGCTTCCTGCTGCTTGTAAAGATCAAGAGCCGATTCAAAATGAGAATCCTCCACCAGTAGATCAAAGCGTCGATCTCCAAGAACCCCTTCGACGGCATTTCGCCACTGGCTATCGCACATCTCCAGCAGCTCGGCGAAAATCCATACCTGCAGGCCCGACGCTTCCAGAACCGCCTTCAGACGCTCCACCGCCGGAGGATACCGCAGCCGCCCGTCCTCGAGCTCTTCACGTTCAGCCTGCAGTTCAGCCAGTTCAGCCAGCATCTTCTTTACGCGGCTGTTCAACTCGGCTGCCTGCTCTCCGGCTCCCTCAAACTCTTCGCCGACGGAAGAGATTTCCGCTTCAATGTTCTCTCCCGGCGGCCGGTCCAGTTTGGCGGCACTATCCCGGAGCACCTGTTCGAAACGTTCCGCCTGCCGGCGGTACTCTTCCCGCCGTCGGGTAAGTTCATCACGTTTGTTCTCCAGGTTCTCGATCAGCCGTCGTGTATCGTTGCCGAAAAGGGCCGTACGCAGCTCGTCTCGCAGCTGTTCATAGCGGCTGCGCCGTTCTTCAAGATCAGCAAGCTGCTCCTGCACCGCCGCTAACTCATCCCGCGCCCGATTTAATGCCGCGGCATTCACCTCCGCTTCGCGCTGAACGGCCAAGTGACCGGCCTTTAAACGTAGATAATCCTGGCTCTCTATCTGCCGGGCGATAGTATCGGACTCCCCCTGGCTGCGGCTGATTTCCTTTAAAGCGGCTATCTTACGCTCCATTAGGGACGCCTCTTCCTCGGCTTCGCGGTAGTTGTTCAGGTTCTCCCGCATTGCCGAGACATCCACGAAGCGCTCTTCCAGAATATAGTCGCAGACAAACTGGTCAACCGAGGTCAAGGGGGTAAATGAGACCGACCGCAGAAGGGCTTCCAAATAGGGATTGAAGCTCGCATTCCGGCGATGCACCTTCAGCCGCATGGTCAACTGGGCGTTATATTCCCGTTTGGTGGCGCAGAGCACCGCCCCCATCTCCTGCAAACTGTTTCGCACCTCTTTAGCCGCAAGGTAGAACCCTTCACGGCTCAGAGGAACGTCTTCGAGACGATGGTTATCCAATACCCACTCGTTCTCTTTCACCTTTCCATCGGTAAAGGCTTCGATCATCACTCCGGCACAAAAGATGCGGTCGGCAGAGCCGAACTCCAGCACAATATGTGCGATGGTGTCGCCGCGGGCGTACTCGGTCCCCTCCATCCCCATTTTACAGCGCACATAACTTTCGAGACTGCGGGCGCTTTGCCGTGAAGTCGCCGCCGAGGAGTTGAAGCGGATTTTATTTATATTCGCTACCAGGGCATACTGCAGGGCATCGATGATCGTCGATTTTCCGCTCCCGTTATCGCCGGCCAGAAGGCTGATCTCCTTGAACCGTATCGTCTCATCCTGGAAATAGTGCCAGTTCACCATCCGCATGCGGTTTAGCAGCAGCTTCATTCTTCATCTCCGTCGGCATCATCACTATCGGTTGTTATAGCAGCAAACAGCTCCTCGATATCCCGGCCTTCCAGCATATACGGGATGCTCGGATACAGCACCATCAGACTCCCCGGATCATCCGCTTCGCCGAGAATACGGATAAACTTCAGCGACTGCAGCCGCCGCAGCATGTTCACAAAGCGGGTCTTCGAGACCGGCCGTTCTGTAAGGACCCTGAAGCGGTCCTGAAACTCCACCTGCTGCACAGTCACCTCGGTGCGCAGGGACAGCTCATTGCGCTTCTCGTTGTATACCACCAGCAGCACTAACAGGCCGAGCGTTTCATCCAGATTCAAATTGGTACGCCGGCCGGCCTCGCCGCGGTAGGTAATTATACCAAGCCCCTCGTCTCTTAACAGAGTCAGGCCGACGAAGGCGAACCACTCTTCCAAGGCCGCAAAATTCCGCAGGGCGAAGCAGTACAACTGCTCCTCGGTTTCCACCGTCCTTAGCAAAAACACCTCGCTCAGCAAAACCCGCACTACTTTTGCGAAGACCTCCCGGTCGCCGGCGTTCAGCCGCAGTACCCCGTCAAGCGCCATTACCGCCCCTCCTCCGCTCTATGTAATAGTGATTCTGAAAATGAAAACCCTGCGCCGATACATCGCCCTGCTGCCACACCACATCGAAAGGAAAGTCATCACGGCCGGCTTCGGCATACCCTGCGGCATATAAGAGCTTGATGAAACCATCTAGATCGCGTGCGATATCCTGTGAGCGTAAAGCTCCCCGGGGCGTATCTGCTTCAGACTCCCGTGCCCGTTCACCGACACCCCGCAGAAACTGCGCCACTTTTTTGGGGTTCAGCTGTCCGGTTATCTTCAGCTCCATTTCCCGCTGTCTTAAAAGAACTTCCGAGTCTTCTTCCAGTACACTGACCGCCGCGGGCTCAACACTCCGGCTGCCGGCCGGACGGGTGTACAGCGATTCGGAAGCCAGAAAACGCGAGCGAAACAGCTGCAGGGGAACCTCCTCCACCCTGATTTCCCCTGTAGCCAGTTTCTTTGCGATATCTCGCAGCTTTCCCTGCAGACTGGCATCGCTGTACAGTTTGGTTTTGATCTTTTGCGTGGAAATCTTAGAGTAGCGCCGGTTCTTGTCATCTATCTCGTCCAATATCGGGTCTATACCCCGCAGGCTGTCGCGAATCCCCTTCATCATCTCTACCAACAGCTTACGGGCCTGTTCGACGGAGGTTCTCTTTACCACCGCCAGCCGTTCAGCGTTAGCTGCCAGCCAGACCTCATCCTGCAGAAAAGCGCCCACAGCTTTATTGATCAGAGGGCGGTACCTGGACAGATTGTCGGATGTTTTCAAGCGGTTGTACGCCCGGTCGATCACTTCATGCATATAAAGATCGTAGTGGATATGCAGAATCTCATGCACTTCCGCCTCTTCGCTGTACAAGTTCTGCAGATACGTGCGAATATTCTGACTGAGCACTTTCAGCGATTCTATCAAGCGCCGAACGTGCGAATGGGCGCTCATTACATTGTAATGTCCGTTCTCCCTGGTCGCCCCTCCGGTCAGGAGGGAATAGACCGCCACGATATGACTCTCGTACTCTTCGGCCATTCCCGTCGAAGCGGAATAGAGGGCTTCGAAAAAAGGTCTGGCCCAGCTGTTCATCGTTACCAGCTGGGTAAAGTCCTCCAAGACCTCGCTGCCCACCCATCCGTAGACAGTCAGCCGCCTCAGGAAGTAATTGGCCATGTCCCGCGGACTGCGTCCATCCGATTTAGATGCATATTCCTCAGATTCCACGACCTCCGATGCCTCGCTCCCAAGGTCCGCTTCCACCTCATGCGTCCTAAAGTAATCCTCGAACTCACGCACCACCTGCGCCCGTTCGATGCTGCCCTGATATTCGAGGAAGAGCCGGTAGAAGATAAGCAGCAGAGCCGCATAATGCTCTCTCAGCGGCGAGGCAAGGGGATTGAAGAAATGCTCCGGTAACGTTTTAAATACAGCCATTCGAGTACTGCAGTATATCACACACCATTTTATAAGACTATATTGTTTGCATCTAATTGAATATAAGCAAAACCTTTACTAACTTGAAGCAGACCGCATCTCCACCCTGTATTTACAGGTAAACCCGTAGTATACTAGGAGTATGAATATGAAAGATCTGGCCGAAATGCTCGAAGACGAACTGTCCGAGGCAGTCGAAGTCAAGAACCCCAAATCCCTGCACCGCTACATAACCCTGCTCACCGGCGGCTACGTCGAGCAGGACGTCCACGAACGGCGCTACAGCGAACTGAGCAGCAGCCTCAGGGAGATGCTCGCCTCCATGAAGGAGGGCTTCCGCCGCATGGACGACCGCTTCGAATCCCTGCAGAAGCAGATGGATGAGCGCTTTGAAGCATCCAACCAGCGTTTTGAAGACATGAATCATCGGTTCGATGATATAAACCGCCGTTTTGACGACGTTAACTCGCGCTTCGACCGTCAGCACAAGCTCATCAGCCTGGGCTTCACCGCCCTGGCCCTGATCCTCACCGCTTTCAACCTGGCGATAATTCTGGGCTGATTTTTTTCTGTAAATAATGGTAAAATCAGCGGTACAGAGTTTCGTAAAAATTGATCACTGTTTCAATCGGAACTTAGCAACTGTAAATACGAAACAACTATCATAACAATGCGCAATATTGATAAGCGAACCTTTAGACCTCTTCATTCCTCAAATACGTCACCTCAAACGCCTTGCAGAACCGTGCTTCCTGGCTCACCGATTCGATTGAGAACATACCGCTTTCGAAGCGCTGAAAAATATCCAGACCGCGGTCGAGGGAGATTTTCCAGCCGGTATCGGTGGTGATGCTTCTGGCGTGCAGTTTTTTACCGGATGCTATTTCCCAGCTGAAGTTGATATCACTATTGATGAGATCGTCCTGGATTTTTTCGAAATGCTGTTCGAGCTCCATCTTGCTGGTTTCCCCGTTGTCGGTAATGAGATGCAGATCAACTTCCTCGCCTTCTTCCTTTACGGAGAGGATGACCTGAATAAATTCAACCAGGTTCCGGATCTGCCACACCCGGCGGATATAGGGGTCGGTGATTTCAACCTTTGAAGCGCCGCGCAGGTAGTCGGCAAAGAGTTTGTGATAACTGATACCTGTTTGGTTTTCAGCGATAGTGAAATGCTCCATCTTAGGCTTTGCATGTACAGTCTGTCGTTCTCCCGGTTCAACAACCGGGGACGTTACTGCTTCGGAGTCACTCGGCACCTGATCAGCAGCATGTCTGAAAAACCTCGGATATCTCAGTTCTTCAGCAGTCTGGACAGTTTTCATCTCGCCGCTCACTTTGTCTTTGTACGAAAACTCGACGGGGTCGAAGGTCTTGTCGATCTTCTGGATTTCGCTTTTTACCCGTTTACGTCCCTCCATTGCGAAGCGCAGGACTTTTTCGATTTCTTCCCGACCGACTTTGCGGTGGGGATAGATGATTTTCATCATTCCGGAGACGGTTTTATTGATGCCGTCTTTGTCGCGGGTCGAGAGTGTCGTTGAGAGCTCGAAATGATCACGATAAAGATCGGAGTAGTCGTGGAACCGGAGGTGTTTGAAGACCTGCGCCAGGTAGTCGACCACGAATCCGTAACCGGTGGTGAACATCTCGTTGCGGATGATGTTGACCTCCCAGCCGGGAATGTAGAAGTGTATGCGATCGATGAAGGCGCTGTCCTGATATTTATCGGGAAGGTCCTGAAAGAGGGTTGCATGTTTGAGCATGTAGGAGACGGACTTGCTGGTATTGCCGACAAAAGCCATGGATGCGTCGGCGGTAAGCTGCTCGGTGCCGCGGGAAAAACTTTTATTGGCCATGTAGTTTTTCAGTACATCGACCAGGGTTTTGTCGACCCGCTTGCCCATGCCCGCGAACTCGTCGAAGGCGACGACATCCCAGTATCCGACCAGGCCGAGTTTGCCGCTGCTGTTGTTGACGAAGAGTTTCGCAAGGGTGACTTCACTGCCAGAGACGAGAATGCCGTGGGGCGAGAATTCGGAAAAGATATGCGATTTACCGGTACCTTTCGGCCCGAGTTCGATCATGTTGTAGTTGTTTTCGCAGTAGCAAATCAGCCGTACCAGCTGGAACCATTTGTTCCGCTCGCTCAGCTCGTCGGGATTGAATCCGAGACACTGGATGATGAAATCTATCCACTCATCGGTTGTGTAACTTTCCCTGGCTTCCAGGAAGTCATCGAAGTTGATGTGGGATATCTGTATTGGTTTGAGGGAATCGATCACCCAGTTGCTGTGCACCATGTCTTCGTCGAACTGGAACTCCATGTCGAGGATGCACCATACTCCGCCGGTGAGGAGCTTGGGATGTTCTTTGATGTATTCCGAATCTATGGGTACTTTTTTCAATCCAAGATTGGAAAATGTCGCTTCATACACGCCGGTCTTGTCGTTGAGGGCAACCGTAATGCGATCGATGATCTTGTACCGTCCCTGTTCCTTTATTTTTGACTTCACCAGTTCCGATTGGTTACGGTTTACATAGTGATCGCTGAGGATACGCTTAACGGTATCGATGCCGGATGCAATGGAGTCTTCATCGGTAGTCGCGCAGTACTGACCCAGGAGATATTCGAGCACATAGGTTGGCACCAGGGCGTTTCCCTTTACCAGTTTCGAGAGGTCCTTGCGGACGATGAGTCCGGTGAAGTTGGGGTGAATTTTCTCAACATCTATCATTCAATGTCTCCTCAAATAAATCTTTCAGGGTCAAAGGTACAATCACTTCCATTATTCTTCTTTCCGCCTTAAAAATCCGGAGCTATCGATATCTGGATCCGGTAGGCCAGCGGATCGCGCACGGGCACAAGATGCCCATGCATGTCGCGGTACATACACAGCAGGACCTGCTGGTTATTATACTTTTCAACCGAGCGGGAAAACACGAACTGGGTGCCGAATACCCGGTTCTGCTGATTTTCATCCCTTGAATCCAGGCGCACCTCCTGCTGACTGCTCAGCACAGCTCCGTCCTTCGATTCGAAACGTAAGGTGAGGACCAAGGGGGTGATCTTGGAAGAAACCGGTTCCTCCTGCAGAATCTTTACGGTGTGCTGGTTTGTGGTTATAACCCCTGTCCCGGACAGAACGGAGAATTGTACCTCCCTCACATCGTCTTTTCGGCTTTTATAGACTTTCAACACCGGTACGGCGATTTCCTGCAGGCTTATTCCGCCGTGCACGTAGCGGCTGCCCGCGCCCTGTTTCCTGATCCTTACGATACCCCGCGGTATCTGAACCTGAAAGCCGCAGCCGATTCCAAGTTTCTCAGCGGCAAACTGATAGAACCGTCTATCCTCCTGCATATCGCGGCCAACGATGTACCTGCGGTCTCTCTGCAACTCACCCGGTTGTCTCTCAACGGGGATCATGGCGTTTTCGTCGAGGGCGGTATGCTGAAAGAGAAATCCGTGGTCGGCGGTAATGAGTAGGTGTGTGCGGTTCAGGTTTATGATCCGTTTAATCAGGGCGATCAAATTCCGGATTTCACGTTCTACCCCATCAGGCAGGTCCTGCTCGCTTTTCGCATTGTCACCGGTACTGTCTATGATCGACGAGTAGAAATAGACGCAGTTGAAGCCTTCGATTTCATCCTGCTGTACGGAAAGGGGCAGATCCAGGAATTCCTTGATATCGATTACCTTTGCCTTTAACTCGCTGCCCCTGGATGCAAACCACTTGTCGAAGACCTTCTGTCGTCCGGCGCTGCCGGTTGCCGCTGTTCCGTCGCAGCGGGCGTTCATTGTCGCCGGATCTATTTCCACGGTTTTATGAGGCAGAAGCCGTGCCATACCCAGTTGGGTGTAACTAGGGATGCAGGAGACCAGTGGATCGACATCGACCTGCACCCGGTTTTCCCGGGCCAGGCGTTCGGCCAGTTCTTTTCCCGCCTCGAACCTGAGAGCATCGGAGCAAATTACGGTCACAATTTTTCCATCCTGCAGCAAGGGGGAAACGTATCTCTGAAAAAAGGAATGCTGCCCGTCCCGTTCCATCCAGTCAGGCATGTCCTGAGTCATGCTGTCATGCCATGCATCTGAGAGGAGGGCCAGGAAGCTGTTCGTGTACCTCTTCTCGATCCGTTCGAGGAGGGGTTTCAGGAAATCCTGACGCACTTCACGATAGGCGTAGAGAAACTTGCGGTAGAGGGTGTCTATCCGGTACAGCGACTCAGTGTAGGTTTTCCAGAGTTTTTCGGAGCTTGACGGGCCGATCGAGATCTGGTCAAGGTTCAGCTGGAAATGGATATAGAGTTCCACCGCCCCGTACAGTCTTTTCAGTCGTCCTTCTGTATCGGTTTTGAACCAGTAACACTCTTTCCTCCGTTCAACCATGGAAAGCGCCTGGTTGAGGGAGAGATGTTCCAACTCAAGTTCTGTAATCAGTTTCTGAAGGAAGATCCGGTCGTTTTCCTTGAACAGATCGTAGTGCTGAATTGTATCGAGAGACAGGTGCTTGAGCTCCCCTGAAACATTCAACTCCTTTTCAAAACGGTCCGCCAGCGACTGATAAACCTCTATTTCATCCCAGGTGTTCCGCCATCCGTCGATGAATGTAAAAGCCTGGGCTGTCACGGGCTCAGGCCGTCTTTCTTTCTCGTAGATAAAAGCGTTCACAAAAAAATGTGCGAGAATCGCCTCCAGAGAGGCTTCGCCGCTCTGGTAGCCATAGGCAGTGTCGATTTTCTTCAGAAAATGGTTTTTCAATCCGAATTTTTCTATTTCCTTCAGGTATCCGCGGGGCAGATCGCTTACGAGGTCCCGGAAGATGATCATCAGCATCTCATCGAGAGTTTTAGACTTCTCCCGTTCGCGCCGCTTTTCGCCGATCAGGGCTGAAAGCATGGCATCCAGCAGGGTACCGGCAGTAACAGCGCCGTTGCAGCTCTTCAGGTTCGCCTTGAGCGGATCCCGCCGTTCTCGTTTGTTCGAAAAGAAATCCAGATGATCTGCGACCACTTGTTCGAGGTTCTGATCGATCTCGAGCTCCTGCACATAACCGGCAGCCTGGTTTGCGGCGAATACAAAATACTCCTCGGTCAGGTCCATCAGCCAGTTGTTTTCATCAGCAGGTTTCTGATAGGGGGAATAGACCAGGAATTTCCTGTCCTCGGGTGCATGAAGTATCTGATACTTCACCCGGAACTCGTTCCTCTCCAGCTCTATCTTTTCAACCTGATCAGCTTGAAACGAGAGAAAAGAATCCCTCTGCTGCTCGGTTTCATCATACCAGAAGATAATTCTATGTTTCTTGAACTGTTCCGTTAGAGCGCGATGCAGGTTGTCGTCCATTCTTTACTCCAGATAGACTTCTTTTTACCGAATTATATCACACATCAAAGCTACGTGTTCAGAGATACCTGTTGAGCTGTTCAACCAGGAGATGCACAGTCGTTGAAGGATTCTCCCTGTTCGGATTGCCGGTGTTATAGGAATCCAGTAATCTGGCGGCGTTCCTGACAGCTTCAGACTGCCGGGACAGAAGAAGCTCGTACATATCGGTGCTGTTCTTCCTGTACCTCCGGCCGAGGAGCTGATTCAGCTTTGTTCTGTAATCGCTCCTGGTAATTGCCGAGTCGAAGTAGATAAAATGCAGAAGGTACCACAATTCGAAGGCTTCATTGGAATATGCTGCGTGGAATCCGAACTGTTCGGCTTTTTCGACCGCGGCATTGAAGGATGATGAAAAATCATCACGATCGAATACGCACCACACCTGGTCATATATGATTCCTTCTTTCCGGTACTCCCCGACGATCAGCCTGGTTTCTTCCACAAGGCTCAGAGTGTTGTATCCCCGGCCGATGATCCTGACGGCGGCGGATGTCAGTTTGAAGGACTGAAAGTAGTTCGGCTCCGTCCGTTCGCCTTCGCATACGATGAGAAAGCTTTCTTTCGGAGCTCCTCTGGTTCCCGTGGTTCTCCTGAGGGCCTTGCCGCTGTGGTGATACGGTCGATTACTCCTGCCCACTTTCATCTCCGTAGAGCATGGAGCTTTCGTTCACATAAGGGATGGCGCCATATTTACCCATGATGTAGTCCTTGTGAAACGTCGCGTCCTTGCGGACTTTGGTGTCGCTCTGCACTTTGTAATCGCTCAAAGCGTAGAGGTCGGTCACATTGCGCTTGTTCTTCTCGGTGAACCAGACTTGATCGCGGCGGAAGAACCGTCTGCTGAGCAGGTTCGTGTCGTGGGTAGCGAAAATCAGTTGGGCATTGTTGGGATTGCTCCGGCTGGAATGAAAGAGTTTGACCACGAACTGGGTGATTAATGGATGCAGCCTGGTATCGAGCTCATCGATGAACAGAGTCTTCCCGTGTTTCAGGGTATCGATGAGAGGCCCGGCCACGGCAAAGAGTTTCTGGGTGCCCTGTGATTCTTTCTGCAAGCTGAAAGGTATCAAGTCGATTTTTTTATTGTCCGTATCGTACCTGCTATGCATGAAGCTGAATTTATTCTCGATAGCTTTCATGTTCTTTATTTCATCGAGATTTTTTGTCTTCAGTGTATTGATCAGATTATTATCTATGAACAACATGTTGTCCCATTCTGTTTCCGAAATATCACCGATCTGGACATCACGGCTCTCATAATGGACATCATCGATCCCCAGATCGGCTATCTTCATCAGTCTCCTGATCTCTTCGAGAAACACCTCGTCTCCGAGTTTATCGAGGGTGAATTTCAGGTAACTTTTATCCTCTATTCCCGATATGACGTTGAAGCTCCTGAACCAATCCAGCACCGCCATGGAGATGCTGCCGTTGAACTGCGCGCAGACCGACAGGAACAGGGCATTCGGCCTGGTCTTCGTTTTCAGGTCTTTGCCTTCCCTGAACGCCTCGCCGATTTTGAAACTCTCCTCCTCGCGCAGAAAGAGCCTTGCTTCCTTCCCTTTCGGTGAGAAGAAGAGCCACTCGCTGATAATCTTCTCGGCGGTCAGTTCGAAGCCGTAGCGGTACAGTACTTGATTATGAAAGAACACCGCTTCGAAGAACGAGGGTTCCTTCTGACCGGACTCGGTCACGAGGCAGGGTTCGACCGGGATAGCTTCGTGAGCCTGGGTTTCCTTCGACGAATCGAAGAGAAAGCGCTGCATGAACTTTATGCCGTTCAGGAGGTTGCTCTTGCCGCTGGCGTTGGCCCCATAGAGCACCGCGCTTTTCAGGACCCTGAATGTTCTGCTTCCACATCCGTGAGGGAGTTCGAGTACCGCAACATTTTCATTCTCGTGCGCGATATCATTGGACGCGATCATGCTGAGAGTCCGGGTTTCGCAGTAGGAACGGTAATTTCCGAGACTGAATTCCAAAATCATAAAATAACCCCCGTTATTGTGATATTATCTCAATAACACACACTATTTTAGAGCTTCATGAGGGTATTGTCAAACCAATTCACCGTACTTTTCCATTCATTATAACGGTCTGGTTGGGTATGGTCGGATCCCAGTCCATCGCTGCGCTCCTTTTTCTTACATGTTGAGCCCTTTGACCGGTTCCAGTATCGGTCCGAGCTTCTGATAATTAACTTTCACTCCGTCGTCGAGGTCCAGCACAATCCGTTTCGAGGCGATATCGTAGACCTGCCGTTCCCAGTCGGATATTTCTCTCAGGTCGGCGCGGTGTTTTTCCATGCTCTTCTGTACCCGGTTCTGTTCGGCCCGGCCGAGTCCGCCGTAGGTGAGCTGGTGTTGTTCGTTGTCCATTTTATTCTGCAGCTTGCTCATGAAGGGGCGCACGTACTCGTTCAGCAGACGCCCGACTGTATCGGGGGTATACCGGTGCAGGTAGATGAGGGCCCGGAATGAGCCTTTCGGGCTCGAGATCATCCAGTAGATGGGCCGCTTCTTGTAACGTTTGATGTGGTCTTTGTAAAAATCCCTGAGCAGGAAGGTACGGAGGTCTTTACCGACTGCGTCTTCTATGAACCGGATGTTCTGTTCAGCATGCTCGCCGCTGAAGGCGGTGCGGATGAACCGCCGTACTTGTGTTGGAAGATCATCGGAAAAATCATCTTCTTCGGTGAGTGGCAGTATTCCGCTCTCATCCGGGGTCAAGGACGGTGCTGGTATTTGTCTAAGGTATTCTTCTATCCCCTCGCCTGCGTTGGCCAGCACAAGGCCTTCCTTGTCGAGAGAGTACCTGCCGAATATACACCCAACCGCGTAGGAGACAAGTTCCCGCATCGTGTCGGATAAAAGCAGCGCCTCAAGCTCCTCCTCGCTTTTATTGTTTCCATAGCGGTAATACGGATTACAGGTCAGGGTTATTTCCTCAAGGGGAACATCCGGCGTCAGCTCATCCTGCAAACCATAGGCCTCAATAAATATGCGGTTGTTTTGTTCTTCGAGTTGCTTTGTTTTTTCAGTTATTTCATTCCAATAGTTATAGAGATTATTATATGATTTCTCAATTGTAAATAAATTGTATTCATTAACTATTAAAGGGAATAATTTAAAATCAAAAGATTGTTCATAAGAGTCCCAAATACTTTTGGCTATATTCAATAAATTCGTTATCAATTTTTCATCAAAGTTAATTATATCTATATTTACTGGGATTCTCGAAATTGAACCTTCAGAAAAATCTAATGTAGGTGAAATAATTTTCAAAATCAACTTTGTTACTTTTGAATTTAGCAGTCCTTGTAGAAATAAAAGTTTTTTATCATCATGAACAAAAATTACAGATCCTTTACTTTCGAATGTCATATTTTTTCTAAATAATCTAAAAGAGGGATCTGAGCTAGAAATGCTAGACCATGTTATTCCTTCATGGAAAAAATATTTTGTGTTTTGAGGTCGAGATAATAATTTTCCATTATTATTAACATAATTTTTTATCTCATATCCATCATCTTCCCAATTCAACACATATTCATAATTCCCATACCATTTTTTAAAGTTGCCCCCTTTTGTACATGTAAACCATTTATAATGTACTTTACAATTAATATTATAATGTGGAAAAAATATTGTTTCAGATGCTACCTCAAACCAATATCGTAAGTGCTTGTCGTTGTTCCCTGTCTTAATACCTTGTCTCACATTTGCATAAAAAGATAGCTTTCTTTGTGCACTAAAATTCTCTCTCATCTTTTTAGGTATCCAATAAGCAACTGGATTTCCAGGTATCTTTGTGAAATCTTCTGCTGACGCTCTAAAAAAATTATGAACTGGATTCTTGTTACTCATAAATACCTTCTTTTGAGTTATAATTTCTCCATTCTGTTAATTCACGAACTGTTTTACCTATATATTCTGGGCCAATACCGCCTGACTCCCCATCTTTTTTTATTCTTCTTGCAATTGCTAAATCACTCTTGCTTGGCGGAATTTTAAGAAATTCTATTCCTTTATCTATTAAAAACTGATTGAAGCTTTTTCTCTCTTCACTACTGTAAAAAACTAAAAAAGGCCAACTATCCTGTTTTAGATATCTCATCCAAAATAAACCAAGTAAATTATTAATTTTCCATTCCAAGGAATCCATCTCAAAATAGTAGTAAAACCAATCTTTATCTTCGATAATAACGCGTTCAATATTTGGTGTTACTGTCGGTATACGGAAATCATCTAATCCACAATATCCTGTCTCAAACAATACAGTTGAAAAATACAATAATTGAAGTTTTCCAAAAAAGCTAGTTTTGTTTGGAAAATAATGCGAATATGGTTCCCAACCTTTATTAGTTTCGCAAAAGCGTATTTGAAATTCTGGTGATTGTTTATGATGACTAAATTCTCGATTACCTACATCAATATTCCACATTTTCTCTTGATCCAAGAGTGTTTCAAATCGATCTATTGGTGATAAATCAAGACCAAATCTTTGCTGCCACAATTTCTCTGTATAATAGAGGTCTGCTGATGAATTTATTGGGGTATTTGTATCTCCTATCCTAGTATATATATGATAAGCCTTCACTCCATTTGTATCTTTAGTTAAGTAATACGGCTTAAAGTGGGTGTCATCAATAGCAATCACATCGATTTCTTTATCTTCAACTATTAAGGTATACAAGGAGATTGACGGTCGTATATCACCAGCAAAATTTTTATCACGAATAAAATCATGGTAATCATTTCTTTTTTTTCTGTTTGGCGTGTCAGGAAGCAAGCCAATTATTACACAGCCTTCTTCAGGATCTGCAACACCAATAATTAGATATTTTGTCCTTCGTGAAGGAGAATTTGCTAAACATAAGATATCATGCAGAAGCTTACTGTTATTAGAATGGGGCAATTCTTTAAAATCCCAATAATCACCTTCACGGCCTAAAGAAATCAAATCTAATATTTCATCTTCAATATTTCTTTGCATTAAACCCCTTCCTCTAAATGAGACTATTCCATAGTATAAGTTTCTTCTTTTTTAATAGAAACATTTTCTATTTCCTTTATCATTGCCTTTAGCTTTTCAGCTTCTTCCTTTGTAATATCTTCTGAGAACTCTGTTTCAATTGGCAGATCACCTTCATAAATCCTTTGAACAAAAACAGGGTAGCTAAATTTGTGCTCATCATTATCAATAGTGATAGAGATACTAATTTCTGAGTTTTCTTTTTTCCAGAAGTTTAATTTCATAAAATCATCCTCTAAAGCTTTTGAGATTATATTTCTTTACTCGTTTTTTTATTGAAGACTTTCCTCCATCTGTAATTTCAGCAATATGATCTACTATAGAACGATCTCCAATACTTCCTTCTAAAGGATTACTTTTGATGGTTATTTTCCCATCTTTATTTTCGCAGACAACTACTGTCTGGGCATCACCAAGCATTGGTATTGTTGCATTATGAGAAACTAATATTATTTGTTTTTTATCTTTGATTTTTTTTACTGCACTGATAAGCCCATGATTAATATAATATGTAGCTAGATTATCTTCAGGTTGATCTATTATTAATGGAGCAAAATCACCTTCATAGCCAAGTATTAGATCAAGTAAAATTGATGTTTTCCAATTAGCACTTAGGCTTTCGAAGTTTTTACCTACAGATGTAATTATACGGTATTGCGTTTTATTCATATCCTCGAAATCCGAATAGACTCTTGATATGAAATTTTCATAATCTATCACCTTTGGACTCTTTTTAGAAAACCTTTCTTGTAGCAGTTCATATGGTCTTATCGTTTTAATCGATTCTATTCTATAAGCACTTTTTAGGTATCTATTAAAAGTTTCTCTTAGTTTCTCCGGATCTATCTGAAAATTATTTTCTATATAAAGAGTATGCCCCATCACTTGAATTTCTTGGCTTTGAATATTTACTGAATAGTATGATAGTTTTTTTATCGCTGTATCAAAAGAATCTAAAGCTCGTGAAAAATTAGTAGTTAACCGCAATAGTTTATCATAATTCTGCTCTTTTGACTGCTGTTCTGCATCCTCTTCAGTGAGCTTTTCATCTACTTCTTTTTTATGATAATTGATAACTTCTCTAATCTTTTTTTCTATTAACGAGCCTTCGTAGGCACGATTAAGTTGTCTGCGTATTTCGTCAAAAGTTTCAGGTTTATAAACAGCAAATACATTATCTTTAATAAAATTCTCAATAGCTAAGAGACTTTTATTATGTTCATCATACTCATGTTTGGCATAGTCAATTTTTTCTAAATGAGTGCCATCTGGTATAAATGGACGAAATACATTCAATGAACGTTCATCTTTTCTGATGAGTCTTGGTAATATCGGAACTCTTTTTAATTCATTGAAAGTTTCTTCGAATTTCTTTACTGATGCCATCAGTACATTTAGATCTTCTTTAAGATTAGCTAAATTTGTTTCTATCCTTTTAGTAACTTCTTCATCATCTGGAAATACTTTCCGAATAATCTCTATCTCATTTATTGTTTTGCCTTCAGCTTGATTTACTATCTGTACAATATAATTTTGGGGTATATAGTGAGGTTGAACTCCTGAAACGTTTGTAATATGGATCTTATCTACACCAAATTCTGAATATTCTGTGACTTCAAATGAATCGGCAATTTTTCTATAAATAGAGTCAACAAACAATGTTTTTCCACTAGATGAGCCTCCTATAACAACATTGAGACCAGGACTCAAATCTACGTCAATTTCAACTGAATCATTATGTAAAATTACTTTCTGAATAAATTCTGACCAATTTTGAGGCTTCTCTCCATAGATAAGCCTAGAAGATTCCGACAATGACAACCTTAGTCCTGAAAAACTGGGTTCTGATAACATCCAAGTTGGTACAAATTTACTTGCATCTTTTCCTTTTGAATCAGGATAATTTGAAGGTACATAGTTATCAGAGCAAGTCATAAGATTCACAAAATCATTTATACCAAGTTTTTTAAAATAATCTTGCGTCTCTGCCAATCCAGAATTACTTCTCGCAGTAAAGCCATCAAATTGGTTATAATAAATACTACGCTCTATAGTTGTGTCAAAGATCACACCATCAGGTATAGATTTGTTAAACGTATGATGTGACTGACCACCGTGAGGGAGCAACATAAAGTCGAAGGCATCAAATGCAGTTACAATTCTTTCAAGATGTGGAATGTTTTCATCTCCAAATGATACTTGTTTATTTGGATAAAGTTCATCAAGTATATTATTTAGATTATCAATGACCTGGCTATCAATTACTTTTAGGTTAAAATAAATATGACAGTGGTATGGCTCACGAGATTTATGGTACTCAATATGTAATTCAGCTCCAAGAATAAGAGGAACATTTTTTTCTACAGCTTTTAGATAAACTATTTTATTTATAGTATTATGATCAGTAAAAGAGATGAGATAGGGGGAACAATCGGAAATTTTCTCTACATTTTCAATAAGTGTATCTATATCGTAACATCGATTCAGATTATTCGGATCATCTGAGGTATGAATATGTAAATCAACAAAAACAGTATTCATAAGATTTCTCTTTGTTCTATATCGTTATAATAAAGTGAGATCAATTTTTCTATCATAAAAATAATCTAATTTGCTTCAAAAAGGCATTTAGATTACCACCACTAAGTTAGTGTCCATTCTTGTTCGCAATTTCATTTGGAGCCGCATTCTCCATATGGAAGTTAAGCAGCTTTTTCTGTAATGAGTTCTCTCTGCTCATCCAGTATT
>Ga0272441_10005410_pt1 | contig 22192 bp, 19 predicted proteins | sample SSMProp6N_FD_193582 | JGI IMG/M metagenome (GOLD analysis project Ga0272441, IMG submission 193582) | Marine sediment archaeal communities from Little Sippewissett salt marsh, Falmouth, MA, United States - SSM-Prop-6N | ecosystem: Environmental > Aquatic > Marine > Wetlands > Sediment ... | reverse complement strand
CTGCTCGTCTCCGCGTTCAACAAGTGGGCGAAGGCCGACATGAAGGCGAAGGTGAAGCGGGCCGACGGCGTGAAGGAACTACCGGTCGGGCAGATCAGCCGCGACGAATTCGTCCGGTGGTTCACCGGCGGCGGTGGCCGCACGAGTGAGAGCATGATCGAGGACTTCGTTGACGAGGCCAACGGTAAGAAGCCGAAGAAGAAGGATGGACCCCCGAAGGAGCGCGACATCCAGAAGGAGATGGAGCGCGTCGAGAAGGAGGGGTACAGCCTCAAGGACGTACAGGTGTATTACGACATGCAGATAGCGCAGGGCCTCGATCAGGGCACTGCGATCAACCGGACGAAGCGTCAGTTCAAGCTGAAGCGCGTCACCGTCAGTCCCGCTGGCGTAGTCATCGCGCCGGACGCTCCGAATCCGAAGCCCACCCCCGCGCAGCAGTTCGCGCAGGAACCCGAGGACGAGCCGCCCCCCGAGGAAGAACCACCTCCAGAGGAACCCCCCGCGAAAGCTCCACCGAAGGGGCGACAACCCGGGTCCACGATGAAGGGCGGCACGTTCCCAGAGGGTCCACGCGGCGCAGAAGCGGCCCCCAGACCGAAAAAGTAGCCCGTACCATGCGGAAAAAACCTGTTGACACCCGTGGTGGTGTACGTTAGATAGGGTTGTGGAACCAGCGCAGGGGGGCGGACCCACGGGTGATCGGCAAGGCTTACATCGGGTAGGCTGACGAGCATCTACGAATCCCACCGCCGTCTCCCTGCGTATTTCATTGGAGGAACCATGCCGGACAAGGAACTGACGTGCGCGGACTGTCACGAGACGTTCGTCTTCACCGAGGGGGAGCAGGAATTCTACGCGTCGAAGGACTTCACGCCTCCGAAGCGGTGCAAGCCCTGCCGCGAGAAGCGGAAGGCCAAGCGGCAGCATCAGGGTAGCAGGGACCGACGGTGAACGGTCGCGTATACAGCCCCGAGGTGTGGGAGAAGTTCATGTCGAAGGTCGGACCGCGCCTCGCCCGGATCGAAGCGAACTACCTGAAGCAGATCAACAACGGTCTGTTCGGGTCCATCGTGTGTACGATGGGCGACGACGGCAAGGCGTCCATTCGGGTCGTGCCCGGGCGAACTGCGCCGACGCTGAAGCGGTACGGAGTGACGCTCACGTGATCGAGATCAAGGGCGACGTGGAGATGCAGAACATTCAGTTGGTGCCCGCCGGGGAAGTCAAGGACCTTGGGGGCGGGAAGTACGAGTTCACCTTCATGCCGTCCAAGCCTGCGGAGCACATCGTCGTGGGGTTCAAGACCGAGAGTTCACCCGGACTGAAGAAGTGGTGGTCGCAGCAGGCCGAGGCCGACATGAAGAACGTGATGATCGACTCGTTGCCGCCTGAACCCCCGACACTCGCGGAGTATTCGAAGCTCGACGCGTACCTGTCCGACTTGTCCGCTGACGTGCTCAAGATGCTGAATGACTGGCAGGAGGAAATCTTCCAGAACACGATGCTCCCCGAGGGCGTCACGGTGAAGGAGAAGAAGACGCTCGATAGGTACGGCGTTCAACTGACTGGTGCGTGATGTTCGAAATCCCTCCACACTACCACACTCGTCTCTGGGTCCACCGCGACGACTCCAAGTATGACATCTTCGACGTGGTGGGCGTCGAGTTTTCGTCCCCCGGCGTTGTGGAACTTCAGTATCACGGTGAGACCGTGAAGGTCCCCGGTGCATTGAAGCCGGGATTCATCAAGGTCCACTCGTTGGCCTACGAACCGTGTACACACGAGATGATGAAGTGGTTCCACCTCGTGAACGCGTCAACGTACGGCCCCGGTGCCCCGTACAAGCGTGAGGCCACGCTCGTGTTCAGGAACAACGACGGAACGGTTGAGAACTGGCAGGTGCTTGGGGCGTTCCCCATCTCGTACGAGGTGGATGACAACGTGGTGACCGTTCACGTGCACTGCGACACTGTGAAGAAGCTGGACCCCAACGGCAAGCCGACTGCTGAAGAACTCACAGCGAAGACGCTCACGAAGTACGGCGTCGAACTGGTGACATGATGGAAACCGACTACCACAAAATCCCGAGTGGCCACCCGTTCCCGAAGCACCCCGGGAAGACCATCCTCATGCGCCACGTTGACGGGAAACCGCAACTCCGGCTGAACCTGAAGGCGAGTACCATTCAGCAGAGTGTGTCCGACCATGCGGCGGCGTTGTTGGTCGAGGAACACGGCATAGACCTACCCACAATGGTTGCAGACAATGCGTCCTCGACGTACTGGCATGAGGTACTGAAGCCCGCCGTGATGGACGCGGTGGCGATGATGCTGCACCCTGTTCCAAACCACGCGCAGATGCAGGATCACGTTTTTCACATCCTCGACAAGGTCCTGACATTCCACGTGTTCGTGCGTGAGAACGCGAACATGTTCGCCCTGCCTAGTGGGATGACTACCATGAACGTGATGGTGGTCCCGTGGCCGAGAGCACACGAGTTGGCGTTTCACGAGGGCATCCCCGACCTGTTGGTGTTCCAGTCTTCCAAGGGGTCCGAGTACGTTGGCTCGTGGTTCTGCGGGTACAAGAAGACGGACCAGTTCGGGGGTGGTATCTCCGAGTACAACATGCATCCGGTCAAGCAGATCGGGCCGTTGCTCACGACGTACAAGAAGGATGGTCTCATCCCGGGTGAGATGATCGACCTTGGTGCGGCCCCACCAGCGACAGGGAAGTCCCAGTTCGGTGCGCTCATCACCGCGAAGCACATGGGCAAGACGTATGTGATTGACGCGTTGACGCCCGATGACATTGGACCGGTCCCCGATATCGGTGAGTTCCAGCAGAAGGTGTTGAACGCTATCGGTCAGACCATCCCCCCGGAGTACATGGGGTATCCGACTACGGGACCCGAGGATGCTGTACCAGTGGACGCGCCGTCGGACGACCTGTGTACAGGCCCGATGGAAATGGTACCGAAGCACGTCGAGGACGTTGGGCCGGAGGTCGATGTTCCGAAGAAGTGGTCCGCCGGTCCCGAGCCTCCGAAGAAGCCGATGACGATGAAGATCAAGCCGAAGGTGAAGAAGCCGAAGAAGAAGGACCCGCTCATTCAGGCGTTGGACTTCGCGAAGAAGTATGGTACTACGAGCAAGACGGTCCACGACATCGTGAGCAAGCCGTCGCCCCCTGTGACGTTGGAGCAAGCACAGGCGAAGCTGAAGCTATGGTTGGAGGCCACGAAATTTGAACCGAAGGACGACCCTATACACGGGAAGTCTTCCGCGATGGCGCAGAACTTCATTGCCGCGTACGGCGGGAAAGCATTCGACGAGGTCATGGGCGGTGTACACAGTGATCAGGCCGGTCACGTCGCACAGTTGATGGAGAACGCGCACCTCGCGAATGAGTTCCAGAGTGACTTTGGGTGCCCCATGCCGTCGGGGGTGATTCAACTGTACAAGAAGCTCAAGGAGACAGAGCACGCACTCGTTGAATACAAGATGATGCATCACCCGGGGAGTATGGTTGCCCACGAGAACGCGTACAAGGCCCAGTCACTCGTGCACGAACTACAGGGGAAGATAGCGGAGGCGGTCGGGCAACCGCTCATGACGGCGAAGCAGGCGAACAAGAATGGGGACGTGTTCGCGACGGCGGGCGGGCACAAGCTGAAGGGATTCAAGGCACACGAATTCCAGTTCCCGCCCTATATCCCGTTGCACACGACGGACGCGATCCTCACGAAGAAGGTGGACACGCCGGAGGTGAAGGCGAAGAAGACGCTCAACAGATACGGGGTGATCGAGGTGAAATGATGGCCAAGGCACGCGTAGTCGATTACAAGGTGACGCGGATCGTATCCCGGCAAGACCTCGCTGACTGGTTCGGGCAGCACGGTCACCCGCGAGTGCGCGTGAGGATGAGCATACTGAAACCAAACGTTGGGTACGCGTACCTCCCCTACTCTCTGAACGAGTGGGATGCCGCGTTGCTCTTGGAGCTTGTACACACGGACCTCGTGATTGGTGGCGAGGTGCATATCGTTTCTGGATGGTGGGCGTGGTTCTTCAGGGGGATTCTAGGATTGGGGCATCGACATGGGTGAAGCACAGATGACGGCACCGGACAAGATGAAGATCGTGCGCGAGGCGGGTGAGGCGATTCGTATGGACCTCACGAAGGTGTTGGAGCACAGGTTTGAGAAGCAGATCGACGACGCGGGTTTGGCTGAGATCAAGTTGCTCGTGGAGAAGCTCGCGTCGAGTTACCTTCAGCAGATCGTCCCGTCAGTTGAGGTGAAGGTGCTTCACCAGACCATCGATGGGGGACTCAAGCTCTCGATGGTGCTCACGGGCATCCTCACGATCACGGTAGCCCCGGACCCCGACGCAACGGATACCGAGACTACCGCTTGACACTGAGTATTCGATGAGGGTAGGGTCTTTCGGTGGGAGGTGACCCATGCCCCACTTCGATTGGCTACACCTCACGCTGACGGTTGTGTTCCTGTTCATGTGTTGGAGATGGCTGCGCACGCGTGGACTCCTGCGGCACGAGCGTGACGCCTGTTCCAACTTACGCAACCTCGTTCGGGAGATGCAGGGTGACCGCCGTCGCTGAGAAAACGATCCCATCGAAGTTCCCGGCGCACCCCGACGGTGTCGAGGACGCGCTCATGTCGGTCCTCATGTGCCTCCCGAATCAAAAGGCGCGATTCTTCGTGAGCGACTTGTTGGTCGGGTACGACAAGGCGACGAGCCGACATTTCCGGTGGCTGGTCGATCAGATCGATGCAGCGGACCCGGAACAGCTTGAGCACTTCGCCCCCAACTTCGAACTACACCGCGCCAAGGAAGTGCTGGAGCAGCACGCGTCCTCCCCCGGCACGGGCGTAGAGCCAACCGTGGACGGGTTCGTGGAGCGGAAGGCTCCGAAGCGCATCCGTGTACAGAAGCCGAAGCGCGTCGTGATCCCCAAACCGAAGAAGATCGTGTTCAAGCGCGGAACGAAGGTCCGCGTACGGTAGGGCGAAAATCGCCCCAATAGAGATTGACAAATCCGCCTTGTAGTGCATCATGGACCCCTACTCACCCCCGGAGGGAGGCTGTACATGTTTGAGTCACTGGCCGAGATGTTCGGGACGACCGTGGAAGCATATACCGCTGTGGCGGAAGTAGACGAGTCGAAGGAGAATCCCGCGTTGCTCGCCCGCGAGGCCGGGAACAGCATCCTCCACGAGAACGACGACGAAGCCGAATACCTCGTGGAAACGCCGGACGGGTTCATCGTGTCCGGTGACCGCCACGCGATCTTCATGGGCCACAACGGCTCGTTCCAGCTTGCCGACCTCCCCGCCGACGAAGACGACGACCTCGATGACGACGACCTCGATGACGATGAGGACATCGACATCGACGCCCTGTTCGCGGACCTCGATGACGACGACGATGACGATGACGATGACGACGAGGACGCCACCATCGAGGACCTCGCCGCGAATCTGGAAGCGGCGATGAGCGAAGTCGAGATGACGACCGACGTAGTCGCCGCGCTCAAGGAGTTCGACGAGGCCAAGGCCGAAGACAGCATGGAGAAGGCCCTCGCCGCGATGGACAGCTTCGACGAAGCGGCGGGCACGTCGGTCAGTCGCGGTCGGTTCATCCCCTCGCAGGGCACCCCGTCCATGCCGAATAAGCCGCTCGACGTGGGTCCCGGCCCGGGCAAGAACACCGGTACGGCGTCCGGCTCCGGTTCCACGAAGGTCCCCGCCGGGAAGCCTCCGAAGGGGAAGACCCCCAACGAGGTCGGCCCCGGCTCGCACGCCGCCGCCGGTCAGGGCATGTCGGTGAAGGAGTCCGAGGACGGCGAGACGGTCGAGTTCATCGTGGAGTCCACGCTCATTCAGGACTTCATTGCCCGCGCACAGAAGGCCGGTGCGTCGGCGGACGCCGAAGTCGAGACGACGGAGGACGGGAAGTACAAGATCCTCCTGCCGAGTGACGTGGCCCGAGCAGTCAACGCGACGTGGGCGTAGTCGATACGTTGTGTCAACGATTTCGACGTTTTGAAGTAGACAGACGTGCCCGCCGACGCTAGACTACGCGGGTACCGCATACGCACATAAGGGTTCGGAAGGAGGCAGCAATGCCGCTTGTCAAGGTCGATCAGCCGGTGGACGAGCAGGACGTGGACATCAACAAGCTCATCTTCAAGGACGACGGCACGCTCACCCTTGAGGGTGAGATTCTCGCCGCCTTCTTGGAGGACGTGGACTTCGATCCCATCTTCGACGACCCGGAGGTTCGCGAGGCCGCGTTGGTCACCTCCGAGAAGAAGAAGGCCGTCGAGAAGGACGGCGAGTTCACCGAGGCCGAGGACGGCGACGAGAAGGCCGTCGAGGTCACCGTCGAAGCCATCGACCCCGAGGACATGGCCGAGATCGTGGACATCGAAGACCTCGCCATGATGTTCCAGTACCACGTCGAGAACGAGATGCCCTCCGAGACGCTGGAGGACAAAGCTCGCCTCGCCGCCGCGAGGGACATGCTCGACCTCGACGAGGCCCGCCCGAAGAAGACGTTCAAGAAGTACTACGGGAACAAGGCCAAGGGCTACTCCCGTGCGAAGGTCAACCAGATGTTGGGCGCGATGATCTTCAAGGGCGCGATCCAGCGGGCCGCGCCGGGAGCGGGCTACGACGGCGGTGATTACAAGAAGCAGCCCGGAGGCTACGGTCAGGGCACGGCGTCCGGCGTCAAGAAGTGGAAGAAGTACACCGGTCGCGCCACCGGCAAGATCAAGGCCAAGGTCGCCGCCGCCGCGAAGAAGGCGGGCATGTCGGTGAAGGCCAAGAAGGCCGCAGCCGCCAAGAAGGGCGCAGCCGCCAAGCTCAAGGGCAAGAAGGCCAAGAAGGGCAAGAAGCTCAGTGCGGGCGAGCAGACGCGCCCCGCGAAGCTGACCGAAGGCGCGGCGTTGTCCAGCAAGATGCTGGGCAAGATGCACGAGTCCTCGCTCGCGCCCAAGGCCGACGAGAAGAAGTAGTCGCTTCCGACCCCGAGTCCTGTGGGGGGTGTCGCTGAAGGTTCGCCAGACGCGACACCCCACCACCTTCACGGAGGCGACATGGACGGCCCCCCGAATACATCCCTGCCGAAGCTCACCGCGTCCAACGAGCGGATGCGCACCGACGCGAGAGCGATAGCCCGCCGGGGTGCTGCCACCGCAGGTATCACCGAGCACACGCGCCGCCCCGCGCCGCCCCGCGCCGCCGCGCCCCGCCCGTCACCGAAGAAGACGACGCTGGGTGCCCTCGCTGAAGCACTGGCCGGTGGGGAAGCACTGCCGGATTCCGCGCAGGAGTTCAACCCGAGCAATTACCTGAGGGAGCACACCTCCGCTCCGAAGCGTACAGGTTCAGGACTGGCGGGAGCAGCACTGGGTCGGATGTTCAAGCGGAGGTGACCCGTGCTCATCTTCGACCCATACGCACACTCCACACGCGACGAGTCCGCTTGTTACACACGTCCCCCCGTTGACGACTACGTTCCCGTCGAATCCTCTCGATCAGGCTTGTGGTTCGCGCTGTACACCCCGACGTGGGAGTCGTTCACGTTGGACGATGTCCCCGCGAGCGTGGCCGCGAGAATCCGACGTGACCTCTCCGACGGTGCGGAGGACGACGAACCCCGCATGGCCGACGAGTTCCTCACCGAAGGGTTGGAGGACCCCCACCTATTGAAGGCCATCTTCCTCGCGGGAGCCGGTGGGTCCGGCAAGTCCGCTATCGCGCAGGCGATGCTGGGTGGTCGTGGCCTGAAGGTGGTCAGCACCGACGCGAACCTTGAGCGGTTCATGAAGGCCGCAGGGGAGCCGCTGTCGAAGGTGGGACAGCGGTACGACCTGTTCACCAAGGCACGGGACGCCGCGCAGATGGAACTGCGCCAGTACGCTACCCGGAGATTGGGCCTCATCATCGACGGGACAGGCTGGGCGTACGACCGAGTGGCCACCCCGGCGAAGAAGCTGCACGACCTTGGGTATGACGCGTACATGGTCTTCGTAACTACGTCGCTGGAGAAGGCACTGGAGCGGAACCAGAAGCGCAAGGAGGAAGGCGGGCGGTTCGTTCCAGACAGTTACGTCGAGGACGCGTGGCGCGGTGCTCACCGAAACATGGAGAAGTACAAGCGTCTGTTCGGCAAGCGCAACTTCTGGACGATCAAGAACGAGAAGGACATCCCGGAGCAGCAATGGGTGGCCCTCGTGAAGCCGATGCTGTACAGGTTGGGGCAGAAGATTCTCAATCGACCGCTACGAAACAAGAAGGGCCGCGAGTGGCTGAAGCTCCAGCAGGACCCCAAGACCCGGACGATGGACACAGCGGGGACCAGTGAGTGGCCGAAGCCCAAGCCGCCGAAGTATACTACTCCCCCGAAGTATGTTCAGAAGCCGTTGAGCCACAAGTCCTCCGGGTACGAGCCGGGGAAGTACTTCCCGTCCAAGAGTCAACCGAAGGGCAAGAAGCCGCCGAAGAAGTCCGGCGTGTACAAGCCGTCGTACCGTCAGGACTGGCTCAAGAATCTGTTCCCTCATGGTGAGGGAAAGACGGGGGAGAGTGTCGTGCCGCACCGCCCCCCTACAGAAGGCCGACATTCTCTCCACGGGAAAATCGCGGAGACGCTGGCGCAGGTGCGCCTGCCCGCTGCGTCCCGCGACAGTGATAGCGCAGTGCTGTGTGCCCTCGCGAAGATGAACGAGCACGAGCGACTGTACGTTCGGTGGAATGGCCGAGCGTACGAAGTGCAGGAGGAACGACCGAGGGGTGGCGACTACCTGCTGGTCGAGTCCGACCGTCTCGTGTCGTGTGTCGTGGAGACCGACGGCGTCCACGTTCAGACGAGTGCCATCTCACACGACGGTGAGGAACTGTACACGGACCTCCTGCCGATTCCGCTGGAGGAAAAGCACTGGCGGGACAACCCGAAGGACTTCCGCAACCGATACCAGATCACGCCGGAGAAGAAGCGTTCCGACGTTGAGGTGGCGAGCATAGGTAAGAGCGCGAAGAACGGGAAGTGGTACGGGTGGTCACACCGTGCTCTTGGCGGGTTCAGGCCGGGGGACAAGGCGTTCCCGAAGCTCAGTGGGAAGCACACTGACTGGGACCTTGATAAGCGGGAGCAGTGGGAGAAGGACCAGCGGGCCAAGGCCCCGGTGATCAAAACCGATGCGGAGGCACGGCAGAGCGCGATCAACTTCGCTGACTGGGTATCCTGATTGACTACTGCGTCCTGCGCGGCATAATGGACGACCACACGAAGCGAGCGGAGAAGCGTCATGCCGATGACATACACTGTTCCCGAAGTCGTTCAGCGAGCGGCGAGAGCAGCCCTTCAGGTACACCACAACCCCGAGTACAAGCTGGAGGACGTGTACGGCATCTCCGTTGCCGACGCACTCGCGTCAGGCCACGTGACCATCGACGTAGTACAGAAGATGAACCGCTTCTTCGCCGCGAATGAGAAACCCTTCCTCGATGAGCAACGTAACCTGCGCGACGTGCGGACCTCCAGCACCATCCGCTCGTGGGAACTCCACGGTGGCGCACACGGTAGGGCGTGGTCCGGCACGATGACGAAGAAGGCCGTGGACGACGGACTCATCGAGGCCGACCCGTTCGTCGCTCTGTTCAAGCTCACACCGGACGGAGTGTACAGTCAGTTCTCGCTGGGTGCGTGGAGGTACGAGTACGGACTCGATCCCCGGAAGGCCGCGAAGTTCGTCGAGGAATACATGCGGGCAACGGGCAACCCGCTTGACCTCACCAAGGCGTTCGGTGAGAGCGCGAAAGCCGTCGGCAACGCGGTGTACCGCCGGTACCACACGCCCAACCCGTTCCAGCAGTTGTTCCGCGCCATGATGGTGAACGACCCCGAGTACCGAGCGGCTGTCAGGGAGGACCTTGACTACGCCCGGACGATCATCCCGGCAGAGGACCGGTTGCTCACCGAGGCCCTGTCGAAGCAGACCTTCACGTCGATGAGCGCAATGCAGGCCGCGAAGATCGTGTGGCCGTCGTTCCTCGCGTACATCACGTTGGCCGTCGAAGCCCCGCAGTTGCTCGACGGGATGAACGCGGACTCGACGAAGCCGCCGGACATCACGCAGAAGCCGAAGATGTTCACCGCGTACCATGACGCGATCAACACGTACGTCGCGTACTTCCATCCGCAGGGTGCGCGGTACGTGGACCCGGGCGAGGATGAGAAGGCGTCCGGCCTGCCACAGGAGATGAACGACATCATATGGCGGGCCTACTACGGCAAGACGCTGTACTTCAACGTGATCAAGAAGACGCTCCTGAAGGCACGGTACTGGCTCAAGAAGCAGAAGCTCTCCGGCCCTCTGTTCAGCGTCCTATTTGCTGACTGGATGAAGAAGAACTGGGAAGGAATCCTCCAGCGTATCCCGGGGGACGCCGACGTGTACGAGCCGTTCGCGGAGTTTGCGAAGCTCAACCCCGTTCCGAAGTCGGGCGTGTCGTTGCAGCAGATGCCGTCGCCGGTGGACGTTGATACCGGGAAAGAAGCGAAGACGCATCTGGAACTCGACAACAAGGACACCGAGAACCTCACGTCGATCCCCATATCGAAGACCGCATCCGCTGCGTGGGCGTTCGCGAAGAACACGCCTATCGGTGTTGGGACGCTGTTCGATATGACGGCCAAGGTGGATAGCATGGTCGTGTTGAAGGGCGCGTTCGGGGACCCTGACAACCTCGACCCAGCGACTACGGCTCTGGTGTTCAACCACGTATCGGCTGATGGGGCGGTGAAGTCAGACGAGCCGGTTACGGTGTACGATACCGGCTTGTTGGGGTGGTTGAAGGACGGTTCGGTCCCCATCGTTCAGGCGCACCACCAGTTGCCCGGGACCAAGTACTCCCCACCGATCACACCGCCGGAACCCGCGCCCGCCGCCGAGCCGCCTGCGACGGTGGACGACGCGGTATGGGCGATGCTCAAGGACGACTTCGAAGGCTCGTGGAGCGAGTTTACGGTCATGGACCTGTCGGACACGATCACGTCCGACACGATGCAGGACGTGTACGACATCGAACTCAAGGCCGGTGAGATCCTCATCGACAAGGTGGGGAACCAGCTAACCTTCCTGAAGGCGTTCATGACGCCCGAGGGTCCCATCCTCGTAGTCAAGTCCCCGGACGGGGACATGGTCTGGTACGAAGACGCTGACATGGCCGAGGTGGTGTCGAAGGGTACCGTCAAGTTCGCCTCGTTGTCCGGCATCCCGACCCCCGAGCCGGTATGGGCCGACGATCCGAAGGAACCCCCAACTCCGACGACCGACCCGTGGTGGAAGACCACGGAGGCCGAGTACACTCCGAAGTGGTCTGTCGGGAGTGTGGTCTTCTTCGAAGGTGAGCAGAAGCGTATCGTTGGCATAGTGGGCGCGAAGTACGTGTTGCAGAACATGCACACGTTCCTTGGAAACGCGGGCGTTCCATTCCCGACGTTTCCGATGCTGGCGAAGTCCGTCGATACCTACGGGAAGCTCGTGGAGTCCACTATCAGCACTGCCGACGCCGCGACGTTGGTGACGGTGAAGGACGGAATACACGTTGACGACCCCGAGGGGTTCAGCGCAGGCGACAGCTTTGAGGCTATGGATTCCGTGGTCTTCTATGCCAGAACGTACGCGCAGGACGCGAACTACTACCTCGTGTGGTTCCCCGACGCGCTCATCGTTGACGGTGTGTACGTGGGGTACGACGGGTTCAAGCTCATCAACGCGGATGATCTTGACACTGTGGAATCGTCGTACAAGCCGACTGAACTGAAGCCCGAGCCGGGGGCCGAGGACGCGATGGACATGCCTGACCCGGAGCAGGGCAGCATGGAGATGTGCGGCACGCAGGCCGCGATCAACTTCATGCAGGGCAAGGGATGGACCCCGGCAGTCAAGAGCGAGTCGAAGAACTTCGTCCTCGACCTTGGCGGCAAGTACGAGTACCCGAAGAAGAAGGACGTGCGCGTCATCATTGGGTACGCGTTCAAGAGCAAGCAGACCGTGTACATCATCATGACCGACAAGGGGAACATCAACTGGAAGACCACGGTCAAGGGGAACATCGATTACCAGCCGTTCATCGAGACGATCCAGTCGGTGGTGGACGACCTGAAGCCCAAGCCGTCCGACGCGGAGAAGGCCGCTGAGTCGAAGTACCCGAAGCTCAACTACCATCTCTCCACGGAGGCGAAGGCTGTCGCGCAGCACAAGGGCATCATCTTTCAGCCGTCGCCCAAGGACGCGGCGTTCAGTGTCGGCACGAAGCTCGTGAACAAGGACACGGGTGACGTGTATCGGATGATCGGGTGGTCGAAGGACATAGCGGGTATAAGCCCCGATGTGTTCGCGATCCTGAAGCCTCCGGGTACGCTGGATATCATTCAGGCGTCCACCTTGATGCTCCCCGAGTTGTTTGAGGTCGTGCACCAGCACAAGAGCAAGCTCAACACGAAGACCAAGGAGATCACGTTCGGCAAGGGTGCGTCCGGCGTGTCGTACCAAATGGTGGTCAACGGGGTCTCGCTCCCGAGTGCCCTGCCTGAAGGCTGGAACGATCCCGACCCCGTGAAGCAACCCCCCATGAAGCACATGCCCTCGCCGGGGAAGCACGTGTCGGCGGGTATCGTAGCGGTAGTTCCGGCGGGGTCGTCGCTCATTGCTCCGGGTTCGTCTTCGACACTGCCGACGATGGAGGTGGCACTCGTATACCCGACGAATGAATTCGGCGGGTACAAGCTCACGTATCCGAAGGGCACGGTTGATCCCGGGGAATCAATCGAGCACGCGGCGGTCCGCGAGGTGTGGGAGGAAACGGGCCTGTCGGTGAAGCCCGTCGCGTACCTTGGGGACTTCAAGGGCAACGACTCAGTCACCCGATTCTTCATTGGGTACATCACGGGCGGCGACCCGAAGAAGGCGGGCAAGGAGACGGACGCGGTCACATTCAAGCCGTTCGGAACCGGGGTTGACGACTTCTGGATGGCCGACCTCCACGAGCGCGACAAGAAGGTGACCGAAGCGGCGATACTGTGGGTGGGCGATAACGGTATGCCTGCGGACTTCGTCCCCGAGCAGGCGGCAACGCACACTGCCGTCACCGGTCCGCAGGATGTCGAGGGTCAGACCGGGAAGATATTCTATAACCCCGACTTCAAGTTCACGCCGAAGAAGGAAGCTGACAAGCAGCAGATCGAGGGTCCTATCGACTACGTGGTGAGCGGGTCCACGACGCGGCAGGCTGAAGGGGTGGCCAACGGGTCGTATGCGAAGCACGAGTACGACTGGTGGAAGTACGAGAAGCAGGCGACCTTCATCGCCAAGGAGTTCCCGCCGGTGGGTGGGCAGTCGTTCCCCGAGGTGGGCGTGAAGATCAAGGTGGGCGACGTGCCGTACACGTACGAGGTGAAGGCGTACGTCCACATGGTTGTGGGATCGTACGACGAGAAGGTCTCCGTCGAAGAAGAATACACCGACTTCCTGATAGCGAAGAACACGACGGGTACAGGTTGGATGACGGCTCCGGTTCAGTCGAACCAGCCTGATATCCAGTCATTGGTGTACACGCCCGACCAGTTCGCTCCCGTCGATGAGGCCCCGCAGCCGAAGACGAAGACGCTTCCCGGTAGTACCGCCAAGGTGGACGTGTGGCAGGCTCTCGCGCACGACGGCACGTTCCCGGTGGATCAGGCGTGGATCGACGCGCTCAAGAAGGGCGTGTCGGGTTACTTCGATGACGATCCAACGTCTATCGTGCTTTCCAAGACTGGGTGGGTTGGGGGTCTGCCGCCATACGCCGCGACCTTCGAACACTCGGACTACGGTACGATGTACACCTGCAAGGGATACGCGAAGGTCGAGGACAGTGTCAACGCTTTGACGGAGTACTTCTGCGTGGCGCGGAACGACATCCTCGATACCTACGAAGTCTTCTTGGCGAACATGGGATTCGCGGAGAATACGACGGTCGTTCCCGACGAGGACGTGGACACCGGCGCGGGCAACCCCCCGTTTTTCACGCACCCGGACCCCGCGATCAACGCGCTCATTCAGATGATTGCGGGTGGTTCATCGTTGAAGTCTGTCGGGTGGACCAACAAGCAGTTCAAGGCGGTGTGTAAGAAGGCGAGCTTCCCGTACTCACAGCAGATACCGAAGGCGATGGCGCAGGACGTGGCGAAGCTGTTCACACCCGACCAGCCTGTGTCGTTGAAGGACCAGATCATCGGCAACCTCGCGCTCAAGGCGAAGGGTAAGAGCACGTCGAAGGTAGCGAAGCAGGTTGTACAGACAACCGCAGCGACGATGCCGGACTCACCGGTGGTCACGAAGCCCAAGCCGAAGGTGGGCAAGCTGAAGACCGCGAAGCCTGTGGACGACTACAACTCCGCGATGATCCAGAAGATCATTGAGAAGCCCGAGCCGAAGTTGTTTTTCCCTACGAAACAGACGGTGTCTGGTGGCAGTAACCCGTCAAAGGTGCTCACCAGTGCAGGCGGTCAGGCGTGGTTCTTCAAGATGTCGAAGGATGACAATCCCGCACGGGCATACGCAGAGGCCGCTGCGTACAAGTTCATGCAGGCGGTTCTCCACGACGACGCAGTACCGGTTGGTGCTATGGAGTATGAAGGGAAGGTTGGTAGTATCCAACCGCTTCTTGAAGGCGAGGCGGTACAGGGTAGCCCGGGTGACCTCGATGACGACGATAAGGCGCGTGTGCTGAAGCAGCACATGATCGACATGTTCTTCGGTGATCACGACGGATTCCCGTGCAACTGGATGCGGCTGAAAGACGGGCGACTCGTTGCTATTGATCGGGGGCAGGCGTTCAAGCACCTCGTCAAGGGTACGAAGACCAGTCTCGACCCGTATTGGGACGACCCGGGGAACCAGAATTCGGGTCAGGTGTGGGGTAAGCAACTTCTCCGCGAGTGGATAGAAGGCAAGACACAGATTCCGGCGAAGGCGTGGAAGGCTGCACGGGGGGTGATCGATGCCATCGCGAGTGTTCCAAAGACTACGTTGGAGTCGATGCTCGTGCCCCTGTTCGACTCTATGAAGATGTCCGACAGCGAACGTGCTGCGCGGATTACCAAATTGACGAAGCAGCAGGCATCGTACCTGAAGGACTGGACGACGGCCATCAAGGCATACAAGTCGAAATTCGCGTGGCCGACGGGGACCGGTGTAAAGATCAAGACGGAGGCCGCAACCGATCACGACCCGAAGGACATGGACTTCGGTGCGGCTGAAGCCAAGGACATTCAGAAGGCGGCGGAAGCGGGTACCCCTGGTCGGATGGTACGGATTGACCGTGACGCTATAGAGGGTCAGGAGGTCATGGTGCGCCGCGTGTTGTGGGCGAAGGGCGCGGACAAAATCCCATCGACCCTCATCAACTTCCGAGTGGCGAGGCACGTAGGGCTTACTGCCGGTAAGAAGATGCTGACGGAGTTCATCGCGAAGGGCGGCAAGATTGCCAAGGTGACGAAGACCACCACTGTCGCCGGTAGTCAGGGGAACGCTCCGGGTGTGCTTCAGATCGACGATATTAACGGGTACTGGGGCAAGATTCTCGCGGCGATCATTACGTTGAACCACCACCTTGCTCCCGCGTCGATGAAGACGAGCGGGAAGGAGCCAGACGGTGCTCCCAATAAGGATACGCTGGCGGCGTGCTTCGGTTCCTTGGAGTCACTCAAGAAGTTGAAGCAGCAGACTGCGAAGGATATGCAGGGCAAGAATTCGACGACGGGTGAGCCTAACGACGCTATAAACGCAATGGCGTCACTGTACATCGACTACATCGAGGACCACATCAAGCCTGTTGCAGACGACATCGAAGGTCACATGCACACGCACACCGCGAACGTGACCCCGTACGTGTACAAACCGAAGCCCACCACCCCGGACGAAACAGACGGCGACGAAGCCGTGATTACGACATCGAGCATGTACGACATTGAGGTCCAGAACGGCGGTGCGCGTATTCCCACGCTCACGAAGACGCCGCAAGGATTACTGGTGGAATCGTTGGTTGGTGCTCCGTGGAGTCCTGAGTCGCAGCCCACCGCGACCATACGTGGGAAGCAGGGTGCCGCTGAGTTGATCATCCTGTTGCCGAGTCCCATCGAGAATTTGCAAGCGGGGTACGAAGGGTACAAGGGACTCGCGTGGGGGATTATGGAGGGCGAGCCGAGCAACGCTACTGTGTCCTACCTGATGCGTTTGTTTGAAGGTGCCACCGGAGTTAAATCTCGACCGGCGACCAAGAAGGATCGTCAGGTGCACTACTGGGTGAAGCAGGCATACCTCCTTCAGGGTAACGGGAAGGTACACCCTAAACCGCAGGGGAATGCACCAGATTCGGGTGTTGGACTCTCCGACCCGGAGTTCACGGCAGCAGTCATGGCCTACCGCAATGGGAACGATGACGGCGCACTCGCGTCACTCAAGCAGTATGTGTCTGACAAGTTGGGCCTGCCGGTGTCTGAGCTTGAGAAGATGTCGAAAGGAAAGATCGACGGCGTGTTCTCCAAGGACGGGACGGGTTTCCAGTACGTCGAGCGTATCGGTTGGGACCGTGCGAAACTCGTTAAGTTACTGGGTGCGAATTACCGTATCTGTCACCACCTGACGAAGTCGCCATACAGCAGTAGTATGTACGCCTTCTTGGAGGTGTTGGGGGACTACCCCGCGTTGATAGCGCAGAACCAGCGGCGGTTCAACGGGGCGGGCAACACCGGAGGTTCCCCGTTGGGTGACTTGAAAGTCGGGGGTACACAAGGGGTCTTCACGTGCTTCCGCAGGGGGAAGACGAACCAGCGATGTATGCTGTACTTCGACACGAGTCTCATGCTCCGTTCAGATGTCATGGCCATCCCCGGTACTGACTCGTGGGGTAACGTGTGGAAGACGCGTGCCACAACACCCGAAGTGTGGAAGAATGAGGCTGATAGCAACCCGAAGCACTCCGTTGACTGCGGTTCCGACTGGCAGGTCAATGTCAGACATGCTATCGACTTCCGCACGTATTTGTGGGAGGCCGTGTGTTACAGCAAGTCTGACATGGAAGCGTGCATCAAGCACTGCCACGATATGGGTTGGACTGAGTTCGCTCGTGGCCGGAAGCCCGAGCAGGTGTTCACCAACAGCCCCGGTAAGGTCAGTAGCGGTTGGTAGGAGGTAGTCTCGTGGACCTGTTCGAAGCGTGTATGAACGGACTGGTACTCTCAGGTCCGGGGGCGCAGGAGCCGAAGCCCATCGACTTCGCGTTGTCATTGAATGGCCGCGCTGTGGTGTTGGAGGCCAACTGGTGGACGGGTGACTGGGACAAGGACGAGCACCTGTACACTTTCGATGCGGAATTCGTCCCTGAGGTTGTCCCGGCGGGGAGCAACCCGTGTCGTTGGTACGTCGATGGTGGTTCTATGAACCTCACCACGACCGAGGAAGCCACGCAGGAAGTGATAGATCGTGCGCGTACGCGCATTGACATCAACCGCGCTGCGTACTTCGCACAACTCGACGCCCTGAAGTTGAGTGTGAGCGAGGACTACACTCCATTGATCGACGACTGGCGGGCGCGTATCAGTGTGCGTGAGGAACTGACGCCTGAGAAGATCGTGGAACGACGCAATTCCGCACGCGTTGTCGGCACGGTCTTCCTGAACGATGAGAGCGGGAAGATCGACGTGCTCGTGGTCGATGAGCGTGGTGATGCTGTGGTGCTCAATGAGGACTCGTGGCTTGAGTCCTTCGCGTCGGACTGGACCGACCGGGACGACGATAACCGCCCGGAGGTGGCCGACTTCATCGCGTGGATCATGGAGCGAAGGCCCTCTACCGTGCAGACACTCGATGGGCCGGTGGTTGAGACGATGACTGGCCCACTTGTTTCCATAGCGGAACGGGCCTTCGGTTTGGCAGCCACTTCCGAAAAGTGAAAAATGAGATGGACAAACTACGGCGTAGTAGCCATACTGGTGCAACGTCAGACATGTTCCACTGTGTTAATGGTCTGAGAGCAGAAGGAGGGTAACCATGCCCGCGAGTCAGGTAGCGAAGGTCCAGAACTTCGACTTCGGCGCACCCGCCGCAGAAGCGTCCGTGCTGAAGTTCCAAGTCCGCAAGGGCGGCAAGTGCACGCTGCGCTTTGAGAACCCCGAGGGCGTGGCCGACGGCGAGGTCACCGTTCAGGTGTCCAACGACGGAACCACGTGGGCCGACATGACGGCGGCGAACAACCTCACGGCTGTCGCCAACGAGTCGATCCCCCGGAAGCAGTGGCGCGAGTACGTCGTCCTCCTGCGGGAGACGGAAGACGCGTTCATGCAGGTGCTCGCCGTGGGCAGCACGCGCCTTCAGATGCAGATCCGCGCCGACGCGAAACTTGAGGTCGATGTCATCTAGTCGCGACCTCTCCGTTCGACGTTGACCGCGAAGGAGGCTGAACAGTGAGTGGCCAGAAGGAGATGTATCCGCGCCTCGTAGTACTCGCCGTTGGCGAGCCGAAGGGGCGAGACGCGTCGTCTGAGCCGCCTGTTCCGGTCTTCGGTGCTGTACAGATCGACGGCGAAACACGCAAGGCACCCTTGTTCGGAGTGATCCAGAACAAGGGTGCTGACGCTTTCACCTTCTCCGTCGAGGAATCCGACAACGATAACACCGCCGACCTCGCCGGTCGTCCGGCAGTAGCGGACGCGTACGCGGGTATCAACATCCGCGTGGCGGAAGCGGTGGTAGCGAGCGTTGTCGTGCAGCCCAAGGGCCGAGTGGTCTTCTCCATCGAACCTTCTGAAGTGTCCGCCGAATTCCTCCGCTTCAAGGCCGAGTCCGCCGGTGGCGCAGTCGCGGCTATCCGCCACGGCTACATGTCCATCAGTTCGTGGTTCGGCCTGCTTGAGGAATGGGACACGAGAGGCGCGTGATGGGTATGACCTCAGGTGTGCTCAAGGCGTTGCAGCGAAACCGCCACAGGTCGATGTGCTCCTGTGGCTTTCCGCTTCCTGTGTACCCCGGACGCTATCCGTCGAAGTGTCCGTCGTGTGGTGAGCCGAGGGAGACTACGCCCCCGGCCCCGGCAGGGAGCGAACCCACGGAGACGTGATGGCCAAGGCCCCGGTCCCGGTACAACTGCCGGGAGAGATATTCGTGCTGGAGTGGCACCGCGACCGGGAGACGTACGTCATCATCGTGGACGACGGCGAGTGGAGTTCGTTCAACCTTGGCTCCGACGTTCAGAAGGTGATGTGGCACTTCCGACGTTGGGGCCTCAAAGAAACTGGATACGAGGCGATTGACCTCGCCCGTTCCTTCGGTGCGGCGAAGGCGCATATTCCGACGGGCCGTACCGCCGCCGTCTTCGCCCGGGACGCTGAACTGAAGGCCGCACCGAGGTTCAAGGAGGACTCAGATGATCGATCTCACCCAGTCCTTCGGTCCCATCTGTGAAGGAATCTCGACTGGGTACGATGGTCCGGTGGGCGAAGCCGCCGACATCTACTACCCCGAAGTCATAGCCGTTCGTCAGGGCAACAAGGTCTGGTTCGCCAAGGGTGAGCGCGGCCTCACCGAATCCATCGACGAATCCTGTACACTCGTTGAGAACTTCGACGACCTTGATCTCGACGAGCGCGTAGTACAGGGCAAGACCATCAAGCACGTGAAGGACGGCAAGTGGATCGTTGAGGGTCCATTCCAGCGGTCCGACGTGCGGAACAAGAACGGTCGTATCTATAAGCGTGCCATCTGGGAGCGCATCGTCGGGAACTCCAAGAGTCCCACGATGGAAGACCTCCGCGCCGGTGGCATGCTGGGACATCTTGAGCATCCCGCTGACGGGCGCATGGACGGCAACAAGGGTGCGCTCGTGGTCCGGGACCTCAAGCTCCGCAAGGACGGCGTGGTCTGGGGCATCGCGGAACTGCTCGACACGGACGAGGGCCTCCGGCTTCAGGAGTACACTCGCAAGAAGGTACGCTGGGGCGTCTCGTCGCGTGGCAACGGGTCAGTGGACGCCGACGGCAACGTCAACGAGTCGGACTACGCGCTCGTGACGTTCGACGGCGTCATGCGTCCGTCCACCCCCGGCGCGTACCCCACGCTCGTCAAGTGGAACCACGAATCAGAGGATACCGGCGACGACGAACCCGACACGGGTCTCAGCGAGGATGTGAAGCAGTGCATCTCCGAAGTCGAGTCCGTCCAAGCCGTCGATGTCTCAACCCTCAGTGAGTCGGATCAGCACCGGTTGGCCGCACGTCTCCTGACGGACCTCAACAAGGTTGACAGCCTCAGAGGCTCGCAGACTTTGTCCCCGGACAAGGCCACCGAGCTTCAGGATTGGTTGACCAAGAAGTTGAAGTCTGTACACGAGTCGTTGGCCGAAGTGGCTGAGACGCGGATCGACAGGGCCATCGAAGACGCGGCGGCGACGTTGGACGACGAGGACGATGCGCAGGTTGTCATCACCGCGCTCCAGCAGCAGGTGACGGACGCAGCCGAAGCAACGGAGAGCGTTCGTCAGGAGTTGGAGACTACGAGGGAGCGTCTCACCGAAGTCGAGGGTCAGGTTGCGATCCTTGAGTCCGAGCGTGACACTGCACAGGAACGCGTCTCCGAATTGGAGGCCGAGCTTGAGCAGGCGCAGGAGGGCCTGTCCATCGCTGAAGCAACCATCGCCGGTCTGACGACGGCGGACGTGGCCGACGAGGACGAGAGCGACGAAGTGACGGAGGCCGTCGATGCGGCCATCGCTCAGAATCCTGACCTCACCCCGTACCGCGCACGCCTCATGGAGTGCGTCACCCCGGATGAGGTTCTCGCGGAGGTAGAGCACCTCCGACCGGCCCCACCGCCCGAGGACCCTGAACCACCCGTTGCTCAACGTCGGACTCTCCCCCCGCGAGGTGTGGTAGTAGAGTCTGAGTCGCGTGCAGGGACGACGCGACCCAACACCGTCGGAAGCACAGGGGCGCGTATGGCGGGCAAGGCGTTGGGCAAGATGAAAGCGTCCACCAGATAGAGGACTTCAACAACACTCACGAAAGAGAGCACTAGAATGATTTTGGGAACCGACGGACTCTACGAGGGCCTCATCGAGGCAGGTCTGCGTCTGGCCGACACCCCCGAGGACGAGGGCGGCTGGCAGGAGTACTTCAGCGAGTCGGATGAGGCGGACCTCCGCATCAACGACGAGATCATGCGGGCGCACACCGCACTCATGCTGGAGAACGCGAAGCGATGGATGGCGACGAAGTGCCGCAAGCGGCTCGACGAGCGCGGGCGGTTCGTCATCGACGAGGTCACGAGGTCCGCGCTGGTCGGCGGCTTCAGCGACTACATCTTCCCGATCATCCGCGCCGCCTTCCCGACGAACCCCGTCAACGAACTCGTTTCGGTCCAGCCGACCTCGCGCCGGACGGCGACGGTCGTCTACTGGAACTGGGTCGTCGGCAGGGGCAAGGGGTCCTACCATCAGGGCATGCGGCTGTTCGACGCGCAGACCGGTAAGCAGGACTCCGGCTTCAACTTCTCCAACGAGGTCATCGACTTGGAGACGGTCGTCACGCTGGGCGCAGCGGCGGCGACGGCGGGCGGCACGCTCCAGTTCCACGACGGCGGCGGCGTTCGCCCCGGCACCGTCCAGCTTGACGCCACGCTCACCGGCGCGGGCGCGGTGCAGTTCTACGACACGGGCAACGGCACGTTCATCTGCTCCGCCGGTGGCGTGACGGTCGCGTCGAGCAGCATGGACTACATCACCGGCGTTCTCAGCATCACGCTGGGCGGCGGCGAGACGTTCACGACCGACCCCGTGACGGCGACGTACCGCTGGGATTCCGAGGGTTCGTCCTCGATCCCGCAGGTGGACGTGCAGATCATCTCGTCCACGGTCGAGACGGAGCGCAGGGCCGTCCTGATCAACTACTCCGTCGAGGCGATGCAGGACATCATGGCCGAGTTCGGCGTGTCGTTGGAGCCGAATCTCGTGTCGGGCGCAGCGGAGCAGATCAACTTCGAAATCGCCCGCCAGATCATCCACGAAATCTGGTTGGTCGCCCCGGTCGTCGCGACGTTCAACAAGACCGGCCCGACGGAG
>Ga0272441_10005409_pt1 | contig 22201 bp, 21 predicted proteins | sample SSMProp6N_FD_193582 | JGI IMG/M metagenome (GOLD analysis project Ga0272441, IMG submission 193582) | Marine sediment archaeal communities from Little Sippewissett salt marsh, Falmouth, MA, United States - SSM-Prop-6N | ecosystem: Environmental > Aquatic > Marine > Wetlands > Sediment ... | reverse complement strand
TGCTTTTGAATAACGATACGATTGCTGATCCAAAACTCATAGAAAATCTGGTTACACAAATAAAAGAAAGCAATGCAATGGTTGTTGGTCCCAAAATTCTCATGTATCCCTCAAAAAGCATCATGAATGGACTGGGTATATCCATGAACCTGATGGGTTTTGCATGGGACAGAGGAATCGGGGAACCCTTTATCGAGAACATGGATATTAAACCATACGAAGTTTTCGGTGCTTCGGGTGGATGTATGTTGTTTAACAGGAAAATTCTGGAGGAAACTGAGCTTTTTGATGAAAGATACTGGATTTATTATGAAGATGTGGATTTTTCCTGGCGAGTTAGGCTGCTTTCTCATAAAGTAATGGTGGTACCATCAGCCATCCTTTATCACAAATTCAGGATATCCATGGAAAAACGAAGGTCGGAACGTCTATTTCACCAGGAAAAAAACAGAATCTGCAATTTATTGAAAAATTATAATTTAAAAAATTTGGCGAGATATCTTGCATTAAATCTTTTTCACGATTTTAAAAGGTGTTTTATAGCATTATTAAAGGGGAATGAGAAAAGTCGTGACAAAGCTTTTCAGAGATTCAGAGCATATATTTGGAATCTATTAAATATTGCAGGGACACTGAAAAAAAGATCTAAAATCCAATCCAGGAGGAAGATTTCGGATGATGAATTGTTGAAAATTTTAGATGGTAGTAGCGGTTCCCATCCTGTTCTTATTCCCGATTACAGGATCATGGACCTCGAAAGTTTTAAGCTTAAAGGCGTTAAAGTTGATAAGATATTAATGGGCAAGAACGATTTTGATGTTTTAGGTTATGGCTGGTCCGAAAGTGTGGATATTAATGATGGGATTGAATATTTAACCTGCAGGAAATGCGGAGATGATGCAGTTTTCTACCTGACGAATCATGACAATTTTCAAAAAATTGGAATTGATTTAATTTCTGTGACAGGAGATACAGTCTATTTCGAAATTTTGGTTAATGAAAAAAATCTAGGTAATTTCCATGTAGGTTCGAGAAAATTTAAATTCATAGAAGTTTCAGTACCATCTGAAACTTCATTAAAAAATGAATTTCTGGAATGCAGAATTCTTGTAAATACTGAAAAAGCTAAACACGAAAAGTATAATTCCTATGATCCCAGAACATTTTACCTGGCTATAAACAAGGTCATAATGTCAAAATAAATTCTTTTTTACCTTAATTGGAATTTTCAATTTGTAGATTAATCGATAATGTCATGATAAAATAAAACATGTGTGTTTCTTTGATAAGACTGTATTTTAAAACCCATCTTTATAATAAAGCCTGCAATCGTAGATTTTTATAATGTTAACATCAAATAAAAGGTCATTAGCCTGTAAAATTTTAAAGAAGCTAGAATCATCCGGTTTTGAAGCATATTTTGTCGGAGGATGCGTTAGGGATATACTGCTGAATAAGGAACCCGATGACATTGATATAGCGACAAACGCTAAACCGGAGGATGTTACGATAATTTTCAAGCATACTTATCTTGTTGGCAAGCAATTTGGAGTGGTTAATGTACTTCAGGATGGAATTCCTTTTGAAGTTGCGACATTCAGAAAGGATGGTATTTATCATGATGGCAGGCATCCGACAACGATAGATTTCGGAACATTAGAAGAGGATGCATACCGAAGGGACTTCACGATTAACGGTATGTATTATCATCCATTTCGAGATGAATTCATAGATTTGGTTGAAGGTAAAAAAGACCTTAAAGACGGTATAATACGTACTATCGGTTCACCGGAAAGCAGGTTTGAAGAGGACAAGCTTCGTCTTTTACGAGCAATCAGGTTTTGCTCGAGTTTGAATTACAAAATCGAAGAAGAAACTTTTCTCTGGATCAAAAAACTTGCAAGCAAAATCACAATGGTAAGTGCAGAAAGAATCCGTGAAGAGCTTGTGAAGATTTTTACAGGTTTTAATGCGGACATTGCAATGAATTTACTCATGGAAACAGGAATTCTCGTTGTCATTCTCCCGGAAGTTGCAGCTATGAAAGATATTCCCCAACCGAAAGAATTCCATCCTGAAGGAGATGTTTTCGAACATACAAAGCTCATGTTCAAACTAATTGAGAATAAACCTTCAGTAGAACTCGCTTTTGGTATCCTCTTTCATGATGTTGGTAAACCACCAACAATAAAATACAAGGAGAGGATACGATTCGACAATCATACATATGTGGGTGAAAAAATTGCTGTTAAGGTTCTCAGGCGTTTTAAATTTTCAAATAAACAGCGTGAGTTGATATGTGCATTAGTCAGAGATCATTTGAAGTTTATTGAAGTGAAAAAAATGAGGATGAGTACATTAAAAAAATTTCTCAGGCAGGAAAGATTTGAAGAACACCTCGAGCTTCACAGGCTTGATTGTCTTGCAAGTCATGGAATGATTGATAATTATTATTTTTGCATGGAGAAACTCGAGGAATTTGGCAAGGAAGAAATCAGGCCCAAATTGTTAATTGACGGTTATGATTTAATAAATATGAACTTAACACCTGGTCCCATTTTTTCGGAAATATTGAAAGCAGTGGAAGATGCTCAACTCGAAAAGATATTAACGAGCAAAGAAAAAGCACTAAAATTTGTTGTAGATAATTATATAGAGAAAGCCGAGGTTTGACTTTATGAATCGAATATCCGACAAATATGAAAATGCAGGAGTCAAGAATTTAATTACAGATTCTGGATTCTCAGGTTTGAGCGAATGGATAAGGAAGACTTTCCAATTGAATCCAGACTATCCCACAATGTTAGATCTCGGTTATTTTGCAAATGTTATAAAGATCTCACCCGAATTAGGAATTGCAATATCTACCGATGGAGTCGGTACCAAGGTACTTGTGGCAGAAATGATGGGAAAATATGATACTATCGGTATAGATCTGATAGCCATGAATGTAAATGACATCATATGTGTGGGAGCAGAACCCATTACACTTGTTGATTATATTGCAGTTCAAAAGGTAGAAGAGTCTATCTTGAAAGAAATTGCAAAGGGACTCTTCGAAGGAGCTAAAATATCAAGAATATCAATCCCTGGAGGCGAGGTTGCCCAGATGAATGAAGTAATAAAGGGGCTCGAGCCTGACCAGGGTATCGATTTAGTTGGAACAGCCGTTGGTTTACTCAAGAACAGGAAACCGATTGTGGGTCAAGATGTCACACCGGGTGATTTAATAATAGGTTTTTCCAGCAGCGGTTTGCACAGTAATGGTTTCACACTCTTACGTAAAATATTGTTTAAAGATAAAGGTTATAAAACAGAAGATTATATCGCAGAACTGGGTAAGACACTTGGTGAAGAACTTATTGAACCCACTCATATCTATGTACCGGAGGTTATGGAAATATTGAACTCTGATATAAATGTTAAAGCTCTGTTAAATATAACCGGAGATGGTATCTTTAACGTCAAACGAATAGCAAATAAAAAAATAGGTTTCGAATTCGACAATTTATTCGAGTCGAAACCGATATTCAATATTATCCAAAAAGAAGGAAACATACCACTTAAAGATATGTTCCGAATTTTTAACATGGGAATGGGATTTTGTATTGTAATCGAGGATAAATTGGATGATGTAAAAAGAGTCATCAAAATAGCTGAAAAAAGCAATTCAACTGCAAAAGTCGTGGGACATATTACAAATGATCCTGAAAACAAAATAAAATTGCTAAAATCTAATTTTGTTGATATTGGTGACAGATTTATAGAGGTATAAAGTGAGTAAATTTGCAAACAACCTAAAAATTAAATATGTAACTGCTGTAATTATTTTTTTGACCCTCCTATTCCCTGCGTTAAGGAAATTTATCGCAGTTCTAATATCAAATCCTGTTTCTGACAGCCTGTGGTTATGGTCTTTTTACGCACTTTTTTTAATGTTGAGCTGTTTCGGTATTATTATATGCCTTTTACAAGCTACCCAAATTTCTAAAGAACAAAAAATTAAAAAAGAAACTCCCAAAATAAATCAGAACAACAACAACAAAGAGGTCCTGAAAAAGAGGTTATCAGAAGCGGAAGCGGCATTGAAAAATGTTATTTCTAATCTGAACCAAATTATTAGTGAACTCAGAAAAGATATGGATCAACAGGATTCATCCCTGATAATCCATAAAGAAAATATTACCAATGCAAAATCTCTTGATGACTACGTCAAAATTAGTGATGTTCTGATTGGTGAGATCAGCGGTATGATCGAGTCAAATAAATCTGTTAGAGAAAAGTTGAAAAATGCAGAAGAGATCATAGATGAACAGAATAAAAACCTGGCAAAACTTGTCATGGAAACAATGACGGATCATCTGACAACTGTTTTAAATAAAAGGGGATTTGAAAAAAGGCTCGAAGAGGAGTATATCAGACATAAGAGATACAAGGGCAATCTTTCACTAATAACTCTTGATATCGATTACTTTAAAGAAATAAATGATAATTACGGACATGTCTTTGGAGATAAAGCTCTCAGAAGTTTTGCTCAACTTCTGAAGAAAAATATGAGAGAAGCTGACATACTCGCGAGAGTTGGAGGGGAGGAGTTTAGTATATTATTGCCGGAAACAGATCTAACCGGTGCTACGAATGCCGCACAAAAAATACACGAGATCCTGGCGAATTCAATTATCAAAATCAATGGGATTAGAATCCAGCTAAAGGCTAGTTTTGGTGTTGCTGTATTGAAAGAAGGCGATCCTAAAATAAATCTTGTTGATAAGGCTGATCAAGCTCTTTATCTTTCAAAGAAACTAGGGCGAAATCGAGTTTCAACAGAAATTGATCTTGCCAAATAGTAGTTTTCATGTAGAAACTTGTAATTCTTAAGGGGGAAAAACCTTTATAAATTTATTGACATCCGAATTTCAACTTGCGTATCCATTTTGAAAAAGAAAAAAACTCGCTGGTAAAAACAATCAAGTAAATTCCCATTAGAAACATAAGAAAGTCTCTTCCTATCAGAGAATAACTGACCTTTGAGCTTTCTGAAGCATCAGTATCGAAACAGCCGCAATTTATATCTAATCCCCTTAAAATAGATGCAATAAGAGCAGCAATAAATATTACCAGCATAACAGACAAAATAAAGGAAGAGCTTTTAGTCTTAACATCAAGAACAAGAAAGAGCCCACAAAAGAACTCAATCCAGGGAAGGACAATTCCGAATAAGTTTATAGTGAAATCAGGCAATATCCTATAGTTGTATACTATTTTAGCAAATTCATCCGGATTGATTATTTTATCTATGCTTGCCCAGATGAAAATTACACCAAGAGTCAACCTGAAAAACAGGTATAGATATTTATTATCAATATAAGCTAAAATCTTCAAGATTTAAATCCGATGTTCAATGTATTTAAAGTGCTTATATTTTGACGCTCTTATGATAAAAAAGAGTTATTCAATTTTGAGGATCTTGTGTTTGATACATATTTACTTTTGTAATGAAACTTAAGATTTTAAAAAATGATCGAAGATTCTTCTATCAGTTAATAATTTATGTTAAACCTTGACAAGCTTTGGTTTGAACCATATACTTACAGCCTTGACAGATTGATGTCCTGTCATTTCAATCAATGCAATTAATTAGGAGTCATGTTGAAAGAGACTACAATTATGTATTCGGGGGGACTTGATTCAACTGCTACGGTTCTGTTATTGAGTGACCACTTTGACCGGATTCACTTACTTACATATGATAACGGTTATGGTCAATATTTAATAAACAAGTCAAAGAGACACAACGAAAGCTTCGACAGAATTCTTGGAAAAGGCAAATATTTTCATAAAATAACAAGCTGCAGGGAATTATTCTCTAAACTTGTTGTCGGTACCCTTGCAAAAAACTTCAAGACCTATAAATCCAAATTTATATGGTGCATGGGATGTAAACTTGCAATGCACACTCATACAATAATTTATAGCCTTGAAAATTCTATAAACACCGCATCTGACGGTTCATCTCCCGAAACAGATTATTATGTCGAGCAGATGTCATTGAGCCTGAAAAGGATTCGTCAGTTTTACGGAGAATACGGAATCAGTTTTTCGACACCGATACATGAAATAAAAACAAGGGAAGAAGAGAAAAAACTTCTTGAGGAAAAGGGAATTAAAAAAGTCGGCATCAAAGTATTTGACAGGAATCCCGGAACACAACCACTTTGTGTACCGGGAAATTTTATTTACTTCGCTTCGACTTTCCTGAAAATTCATCCGCGATATGATGAAGTAGTAGTTGAAAAATTTATAGACGACAAACTCATCATAGCCAGGCACTTCATAAGAGATTATTTTTCCAAAAAGAATCTGGATTTAGACGAATTGATAGAAAAGCTAAAAAGCAATTAGTTTCCAATAGGGAAAGGTTCCTTAATCAGGTCATCAATCTTGATAATTAATATTCAACTTTTTTATTAACAGGGATTTTAATTCAATTAGTGAATTCCATTGATTTTTCCCTGTCAAAATCGTAGAATTAACAGTGATATTGTGTGTTATTTAATATATGGAATCATACATCATCCTGGCACTTGCAAGCATGGTTCTTTTCGGGACAAATGCAGTGATCCTGAAGAGCGCCAGAAATATAGATGCATTGACACTGACCTTGCTTTCCGTAGGTACTTCCGCTTTGTTGACTTTAGTTTGCTGGTCTCTTTTTTACCTAAAAAGGGAATTCAGTGTTCAAGGTATCAGCTTAGGAATAGTATCAGGTATTTTAAACGGTTCCGGGATAATATTGTTCAATATAGCCATTCAGAAGGGAAAAGCGAGCATAGTGGCTCCAATAAGTGCTCTTGGTGCTGGTGTAGCAGTAATTTTAGCAATTTTAATACTTTCAGAGAAATTGACAATCCTGCAAGTTTTCGGAATTGTTCTGGGAATCATTGCGGTTATGTTACTTTCAACATAAATTAAATTTTAAGGATAGGTTAAATGAGAGATAATGAAAAACACAAGGTCATCATTACGGGTGCGGGTGTTATTGGTCGCGCTGTTGCATTGATTCTCCGTGAATTGGGGAATCTAAATCTTGATATATACATTGGTGATATCAAGAAAGAACGAACAATAGAGGTTGCAGATTGGATTACAAAAGGATCTTCGAGAAAGGGACTTGTTGAACCCTTTGTAATGTCCGATGATGAGGAAGATAAAAATTTAGAATCGTGTTTGCAGGATAGTGATATATTATTAGATTGCCTTCCCGGTACTTATTCGCCGAAAATGGCAAAACTTGCAAGGAAGTATAATACACATTACGTCAATACGACAGCTTATGTGAACGAAACAAAACAGATAATGAAGATTGCCGAAGGCGCTTCAAAGGCCTTTATCCTCCAGACCGGTCTCGCTCCGGGATTTGTGAATGTTCTTGCAAATGGCATGTTCAAAACTTTTTGCAAAAATAATGGGGTGGAGAAGGTCGATCATATATCTATGAAGGTTGGTGCATTGACAAGACATGCCATACCACCACATTTTTATGGCTTTACATGGAGTCCGATCGGAGTTGCCGAGGAATATTTCGGTCCTATTACAATTATCAGGGTAAACAAAAAAACCAACAGACCTCCCTTATCCAGACGGATGAAAATAATCCTGGATGGTGTCATGTATGAGGAGGCTTTTACATCAGGTGGTTCAGCAGATCTTCCCGATGCACTCGAAGGTTATACGAAAAATCTGGATTACAAAACCTTGAGATATCCCGGGCATTATGAATGGGTAGAGAACTTCCTCTCAGAAATAAGGAGAGAAAATAACAGGGAAGAAATGCTTCAAAAATTGATGGAAGAAGTTGTTCCCCATGTTGATGAAGACAAAGTAGTAATTTACGTTTCTGTGAAAGGTTATGACGATAGGAATGTATTCAGAATTGATGAAAAATCCTATAGTATCTACCCTGATGATGTGGCAGGTAAAAGGTTAAGAGCCATACAATCGACCACCGCTGCACCTATTGCTGAATGTGCCCGAATGCTGCTTCAGAACAACTTGAAGGGGCTTATTCTTCAAAGTCAGATCGATACCGAAGAATTCCTTAACGGTCCTATAGTATCCAGAATCTATTGTTAGATTATGTCATGGAAGGATAATGATCCACTGGAGAATTGAAACATATGACATCCTGGATTCCACTAATACTGAATTGAGGAAATTAGCAGATAGCGGTGCGGATGAAGGGCTAGTTATTCAAGCTTTAATGCAGAAAAATGGGAAGGGCAGACATGGAAATTACTGGTTTTCCCCAGAAAATGGATTATATCTTTCCTTTTTGTTAAAACCAGAATTTTCAGGTGAGATTGTCAACCTCATATCCCTAACTATCGGTCTTGCGGTCGCTGAGGTGATCGAGAGTGAAACATCTCTTTCACCATCATTAAAATGGCCGAATGATATTTATCTTTCCCGGAAAAAGGCGGGAGGTATTTTGATCGAGACCAAGTTCAAAGGAGATAAGATACTGTATGCGATCTGTGGTTTAGGTTTGAATTTTAATCAAGCAACCTCGCAATTTCCACCTGAAATTCTAAAAACCAGTACATCATTATTCATGGAAACAGGTAAAATACAGGACCAGGTCTTATTTGTAGAAAAACTTCTTAACCGGGTTGACAGGTATTATTCTTATCTCAAAGATGGAAAGGAATCAGGAATAATCGAAAGATATAGTTCTTTCTCACTTTTAGACGGGAAATCTGTTAAAATAAATGATGATAAATTATATAAAGGCAAGGTAATTGGAATTTCTGCCAGAGGTTCTCTTAAAATCATGACAGATAAAGGTATCAAGGAATTTTTCTCTGGTTCAATTGTCGAGATATCTGATTAAAAGCAAAATGATAAAGAAATATTTAAAAAAAGTCAGATTCGATTATAAAATTAGCTGTTTGAACAGAATTTTGGATATCCTGACTGATAAAGGTAAAAAAGAGCTTTTACAACCTGATTTAGTAAAAGTTCAACCTTTCAAGAATGTGCTCGTTCTTTCCCCCCATCCTGATGATGATGTCCTTGGCTGTGGCGGATCTATTATTAAGCACAAAGAAGCTGGTAATAAAGTCAGTGTCATCTGTTTCACAGATGGATGCAGAGGTAATCTTGAAAGCGAAAAAGTTGAATCACTTGCAAGTTTAAGAAAAGATGAGATGAAAAAGGCACATCAATTATTAGGAATTGATAAAGCTTTTTATCTTGATTATGAGGATGGATTTCTTTCGGCTAATACTGAAACTGTTGAAAAGACATCCGAAATCATCAGGGAAATTTCTCCAGAAGCGATTTATCTGCCTTTCTTTATTGATTACCACAAAGATCATGTTGAGACGACGAGAATTTTACTAAATGGTCTTAAAGATAATGGTTTTAATGGGAAATGCGTGGCTTATGAGGTTAACTCACCCATTTACCCGAATACAATTGTAGATATAACGGATTGTATAGACAGGAAGCTCGATGCATTAAATTGTTACAGAACCCAACTTTCAGTGAATAATTATGTACACACCATCATTGAAGGTCTGAATCGTTTTAGAACAAACTCCGTAATGCTCGGTAAAGGGTATGCCGAAGGTTTCTATGTTTGCGATATAGGATTCTATAAACAACTCGCTGAAGTCTATTTTTCGAAAAGTTACATTACTAAATGAAGGAGTAAAAGATTGAAAAGTGTTAATTTGTTGAAAAAACTATCTGATGCTTTTGGTGTTTCTGGTTTTGAAGATGACATCAGAAAAATAGTAAAAGCTGAATTGGAAGATGTTGGAAAAATTACATATGATGGAATCGGTAGCATCATATGTGAGAAAAAAGGCAGTAAAAAAGGTCCCAAAGTCATGTTAGCCGCCCATATTGATGAGCTGGGATTGCTTGTCCAGCATATAACTGATAGGGGATTAATCAAAATAATTCCTCTCGGCAGCTGGTCTCCTCAGGTAATATACGGTCAAAAATTTTTAATCAAGACAAGAAAAAGCCTAATCCCTGCTGTAATTTCAACGCTTCCTTCTCATTTCTGGAGGAACAACAAGGATAAACTGGTACAGGTCGATGAAATGACATTAGACGTTGGAGCAAAGAGTCTTGAAGATGCTAAAACCAGATTCGGGATTGAACTTGGTAATCCGGTAGTTCCAGCTGTAAAATGCGAAGAGATTGCAGGTGGCGAATATCTGCTTGGCAAGGGTTTTGATGACAGGGCAGGAACAGCTGAAATGGTCGAATGTTTAAAAGCTCTAAAAGACGAAGATCTGCCTAATAGACTTTTTGGAGTGGGAACCTGCCAGGAAGAGATAGGAATTAGAGGTGCTTTTACAACTGCAAGGATAGTTAAACCTGATGTTTGCATAGTACTTGAAGGTTCACCCGCAGACGATGCAATACCTATGAAACCGGAAGCCATTCAGGGTGCTCTAGGTCGAGGTCCTCAAATAAGGTATTTTGATCCTTCAATGATTGCCAATCCAAAGCTGGGTGATTTCATCAAGAAGATTGCAGAAGATAACAATATACCATACCAGATTGCTGTGAGAACAGGTGGTGCTACAGATGCTGCGATCATACATAAATCCAATTCCGGAATTCCCTCAATCGTCATAGGAATCGCCGTCAGATATGCTCATGCACCTTATGGTATGATCTCGGTCGATGATTTTAATAATACAATGAAACTAGTTATCGAAGTGATCAAAAAGCTGGATGCCAAAGCAATAAAAAGTCTGACCGATTGTTGAAAACATCGGGGATTAAAAATTTCTTACTGAATTAGTAATATTGCAAATAATCGATTTAAATGATCTTTTCTTCTTTTAGTTTTTCCAGATCAAGATTCATCTTGTTACCATAAACTTCTTCGTTATGCTCACCAAGCCGGGGTGGGAAGTCTATTCTTTCGGAAAGTTTAGATGGTCCCGCAGGCATTGGTGCCAGTACTGCTTCTATACCCGTGACAGGATCCCTTGTCTTCAAGGTCAATGCAGATAGGAATTCATCATGTAGAATATCTCCGAAAGTATTTACTTTAGATGCTGGGATATTTCCTTTTTTGCATAAATCAATAAGTTTATCGCACTCATATTTTGCTGTAATCTCGTTAAGCTCTTCATATAATATATCAGCTTCTTTGATTCGATCTGCATTTTTACTGTAATTCTGTCGATCCATAGATTCAAATCCCGGGAATTTGACAAGCTCCTGCCATTGTCTTTCGTTGCCAACCGCTAACAGAATGAAACCATCTTTGGCTTTAAGGGTATTAACCGGTGCAAAAAATCTATGCCTGTTTCCTGATCTTTTGACAACTTCACCCATGCTGTAAAGGGGTAGTTTGGTAGCGAGAAATGCCATAGAAGACTCTGCCATGGAGACATCGATCCTGCTTCCCTTGCCGTATTTTTCCAGCTTATACAGAGCCTCGACAATTGCTGCATAAGCCTGATTTGCTGCACCCAGATCTACAATTGGAGCCCCAAATTGCATGGGATCCCCATTTTCTTCTCCGGTAATGTCCATGAGACCGAGCATTGCTTGAAGTATTGGATCATAAGCCCCTTCAGGTCTTTTGGGACCGAATCCTGATAATCCCAGCCATATGAGTTTCGGATTGATATCAGCGAGGGTTTTGTAGTCTATTCCTATACTCTCATATTTCGATGGAAGAGTATTAGTACAGAAAATATCTATTCGCAAATCACTTATAAGCTTATGGAGGAGATTCTTCCCTTCTTGATGCTTCAAGTTCAGGGTGATGCTCTTTTTATTTGAATTTATTGTTAGAAAATAGCTACCCATCTTATCTTCGTCAGGTAATTGTGTGCCTATATATCTATTTGGATCACCGATAGGTGGTTCTAACCTGATAACATCCATGCCTGCCATTGCAAGCCTGAACGTGCAATATGGCAGTGCCAGAGCCTGCTCGAGGCTTAATACACGATAGCCCTTAAATAGTTCTTTCTCCATAATATTCCTATTTTAAAAAATTACCACAATTGTTGATCAGGAGAAAATATATTGTATCCTGTAATTTTTGTCAAGAATATGGCGCTAATCAAGTTTAAATTGTAAGGAAACTTTAAATAAATAGATGCATTATGAGTATTTATCTATAGACCGATAACATTATTATAATAATACAGCATTGGATTGAAAATAATGAAAATCTCATTTCCATAATAATTTGCTTTTAACTTTGTCATGATATGGTATATAATAAGGTTTTAACACTGATTTAGATTATGATATTTTGAATATGGATGTTTTTTTTATTCATCCGGTAATCGAGAACAATATTAGAAAAACAGATTAATTTAAAATCGGGAGGTAATTTTTGGGTCAAGAGTTCATTTACAAGATGAGAGATAAGAGTATATATCTCAATTCTAACGTTGAACTGATGGGAATCATCAACATTACGCCCGATTCTTTTTATGATGGTGGAAATTATTTGGACAGGGATTCTGCCCTGGACAGAGTCCAGGAACTGGTTGAAAATGGAGCTTCTATTATCGACATTGGTGGTGAATCATCAAGACCAAATTCCGACCCTGTCCATATTAATGAGGAGATAAAAAGAATATTACCTGTTTTGAAATCCATGAAAGGGAAGTTTTCGGTTCCTGTATCTGTTGATACATATAAATCAGAGGTTGCATCGGTGGCACTTTCCGAGGGAGCTGACATAATCAATGACATATCTGCATTGAGGTTTGATCCAAAACTTCCCGGTGTAATATCTGATTATGATGCAGGAGTTATACTCATGCACATGAAAGGTACACCTAAAAACATGCAGGATCATCCGGAATACGTTAACGTCATAGATGAAATTTCTTCATTTCTCAGCGAGAGAGCTGAATTCGCCACATCATCCGGAATTTCCAGGGATAGTATAATGATCGATCCCGGAATCGGTTTTGGTAAAACGTTAAAACATAATCTTTCAATATTAAAGGGTATCGATCAATTTAAGCAGCTCGGATATCCTGTTTTAATCGGACCTTCCCGTAAGTCTTTTATCGGGGAGCTGACAAATAAGTCCGTTGAAGAAAGGCTATTTGGAACTGCAGGAGTCGTTGCATATTGTACCCTGAAAGGCGTGAATGTTATCAGGGTTCATGATGTTCCTCAGATGAAAGATGTTGTTAACCTGACACATTCAATCGAGAAGGCAGAGCTGGTTTGAATAACATTTATCAATTATTACAGAATTATTTTCTGAATATCCAGCATATTGAATTCAGGTGGCAAGATCTTTTCGAAATAATAATATTGACTTTTGTCATATTCAGGATAATCTATATATTAAAGGGTACTCTTGCGGTACACATATTCGGAGGGATGCTTTTTCTTATAGGTTTTTCAATTTTTGCAGAAGTTTTTGAGCTAAGAACAATAAGATGGCTATTACAAAACTTCTGGTCGGTTTGGTTCTTGCTGATCATTATCATACTTCAGCCTGAATTGAGAAGGATGCTTGCTTTTACCGGGAAATATGGTATTTTCCGGAAAATAAAACTCCTCGAGGTTGAAACCATCAGCGCTATCGTGCAGGCAATCACATCTTTATCCGAAAGCAGGACTGGAGCATTGATTGTTATAGAGAGAGAGACAGGATTAAGGACATACCAGGAAATGGGAGTAAGGCTTGATTCTGCGGTAACAACCGAGTTATTGCTGAATATATTCAATCCGAACACAAATCTCCATGATGGAGCTGTTATAATTAACAATGGAAGATTAGCCTCAGCCTGTTCCTATTTACCTTTGAGCAAAAATCCCAGGATAACTCACTCTATGGGTTCAAGACACAGGGCTGCCATAGGAGTAACGGAGGAAACGGATGCAGTTGTTATTGTCGTATCCGAGGAGACCGGAACCATATCTGTTGCTATTGAGGGAGAGATCAAGAGAGGACTTCTACCAATAGAGGTTGAGAATTTTCTATCTATGTTATTTCTAAGATACAAAGCGATGGACATCAAGAAAAATGATGAAAACGGATCGCTAAATTCAGAGCAGGGAAAAAATGAATAGAATTAAAGAATTGATCATAGCACTTTTTGCAGCACTCCTGTTATGGTCTTTTGCAACATCTCAAAATCTCAGCAGGACCTCACTTTTTGTAAATTTAGTAATAACAAACATGCCTGATGATTTCATCATATCCGAAAAATTTGATAATAAATTGAACATAGAAGTTTCAGGTCCCAAAAGCATTATATCCAAACTTACCACATATGATTTCAGAGCTGTTTATAAGATGCCGGATATAGTTAATCCCGGAGGTTTTTCGATCAGTTTGAATCCTCCTGATATACAAGCCCCATCAGGGGTCGAAGTAAAAAGTGTATCACCATCGATAATCAGGATTTATCTCGACAAGAAAATCACTAAAATCCTGAATATAATACCTGAGATAATAGGCAATCCGGCTGAAGGTTATGAGGTTAGAGGATATGAACTTTTTCCTCCAAAGGTAACAGTTAGGGGACCTTTAGAACTACTTAATAAAATTCAAGAAATTAAAACAGAATCTCCATTTGATGTCACGGGACTTGACGGTTCATTCAAGCAAAAGATAAAACTCAATGCAAAATATGCGAATATCATTTTTATAGATACACAGGATACAATTATCGAAGTTGATATACAACCTATCATAATAACTAAAAGGTTAGATAATATATCTGTCACTACATATCCAGTCGAAATTAAAACTAAGTTGATACCCGAGACTTTCAGCGCTGATTTCAGGGGGCCCAAAAACCTGATCGATAAGATAGTTCAACCTGGCATAACATCTATTATAGATATAAGGGATTATTCAGCAGGTCTCAAGTATCTTTTACCACCTTCATTTCCAGACTTACCACCTGAAATTCAGGTTATAGACCGTAATCCCAAAAAGATAACAGTAAAAATTCTAAAAGATAATGAAAAAGGGGGATAAGGATGAAAAAATTAAGCGTGAATATAGATCATGTTGCAACCATCAGGGAAGCAAGAAAAACTTATGAACCGAATCCAGTCACGGCAGCTCTGATGAGTGAAATTGCGGGGGCTCATGGTATAACCCTCCATCTCAGGGAAGATAGGCGACATATAAATGACAGGGATCTCGAACTCATGAGACAGGTTGTATCAACGGAGTTAAACCTTGAAATGGCTCATACGGATGAAATAATCGCGATAGCCAAAAGAGTCAAACCAGACTTGATTTCCCTTGTCCCAGAAAAACGTCAGGAGGTTACTACAGAAGGAGGATTAAACGTAATTCCAATAATTGATAATTTGATAAATACTGTCCGCGAATTCAAAGCTCTTGATATCAATGTGAATCTTTTCATAGATCCCGACAGGGAACAGATAGAAGCAAGTGCGAAAACAGGAGCTCATTCAGTGGAATTACATACGGGGAGTTATGCTAACGCAAAGAATTACAAATTAAAGCAGAACGAGCTTAAAAGGATAGCTACATCTGCACGTCAAGCCTTTGATATGGGTCTTGAAGTCCATGCAGGTCATGGTTTGAATTATATAAACATCTCTCCAATCGCTGAGATAGACGAAATATCCGAATTTGCAATAGGTCACAGCATCGTGAGTCGGGCTGTCTTTGTTGGCATACAGCAGGCTGTGAGGGAAATGTTGAGACTGATAAATCCCTGAAATACCGATAACCTTCAAATCTTCGTTTTGGAAAGCTCGAATAAAAAACCATTGGAAAAAATATATTTTATCGGCATTTGCGGTGCGGCTATGGCACAGAGTGCTGTGATGCTAAAAAAGAAGGGTTATAGAGTTTACGGATCAGATCAAAAAATCTATCCGCCTGCAAGTACATTTCTTCAAAATGAAGGGATCAAGATTTTTGAAGGTTACAGGAGCCAAAACCTTGCAGATAATCCCAATATTGTGGTTATCGGAAATGCATTGTCCCGCGGAAATCCCGAAGTTGAAGAAGTCTTAAACCGAAAGCTGAAATATCTATCACTTCCTGAAATTATAAAGGAATTTTTCATAAGGGGGCGGAAATCCATTGTTGTCACCGGGACACATGGAAAGTCGACAACAACCGGAATCATTGCTCATATTTTCAAACATTCAGGATATGAACCTGGTTTCATGCTTGGGGGAGTTCTTCGAGATTATAACTCGGGAGCCTGTGTTGGAAAAGGTGATTATTTCATCGTTGAAGGCGATGAATATGATACTGCATTTTTTGACAAACACTCTAAATTTTTACATTACTTACCGGATCATGTAATTATCAATGCAATCGAATACGATCATGCTGACATTTTCGTGTCACTTGATGACATAATGACATCATTCAGACATCTCATAAATATAATACCGTCTAATGGTGCACTTATTGTAAATGGTCATGACGAAAATGCTGTTAACCTCTCCAGACTCTCTTTAGCACCTGTGCTGACATTCGGATTAAATAAAGAATTCTCCATGAGTGGTGATAATTTTCTATTTACAAAGGAAGGAACATCCTTCGATCTTTATAAAAATGGTAATTTTCAATCGAGGGTGAATACAAAGATGTTAGGTTATCACAATGTAAAAAATGTTCTTGGAGCCCTTCTTTGTGCAATTAATTTGGGAATTGAGGAAGAAGCAGCTATTAAGGCATTAAATACATACATCGGGGTTAAAAGAAGGCTCGAACTTATTTTGGATGACAAATCCATAAAGGTTTATGACGATTTTGCTCATCATCCGACATCAATTAAAGTTACCCTGGAAGCCTTGAGGTTAGCATATCCTGATAGAAGAATTATTGCCATATTTGAACCGAGATCCAATACAATGGTAACCAACATTTTTGAAAAGGAATTACCATCATCTTTTGACAGTGCTGACATAATCCTCATATCTGGTATACACAGACCTGATAATGTCAAAAAAGAGAACAGGTTGAATCCTGAATTTCTATGCAATCAATTGAATAAGAATGGGAAATCGACTCATTATATGAAAAACCATGACAATATCCCTGAATTACTTGAAGAGCTCGTTAAAACCGACGATGTTCTTGTGTTCATGAGTAACGGTGATTTTGGAGGTATAGCTGGTAAATTTGTTAAAAATTACCTGCAAAATTCCCGGGTTAATGGTAAACTTTCATGAGTATAAACTAAGAAAACTAAAATGACTATAATTAAACTTGCAAATGGTTTGATTCGTTCTAAGTTGACCGGATCCCCCTTTTACAGCCATTATTATGTAACAAGAAGATGCTATTTTAAGTGCAGAATGTGTTCTATCTGGAAATACGGTGATAAAAATGAAGAACCGGGACTGGATGTGATAGAAAAAATTGCGGATAAAATGTCCAGAATGAACCTGATCAACGTCGTATTTACCGGAGGAGAACCTTTTATTAGGAAGGATTTACCTGAAATTGTAAAAATATTTACTCGTAAGGGTATCAATGTCAGGATCCAGACAACCGGAGCTCCTAATATCAGTGATGACATGATCAAGGAAACGATATCAGCTGGTGTAAAACACATGACTGTCTCTCTTGATACACTCGATAAAGCAAAGCAGGATGAAATTTGTCAATCAAAAAATTTATGGGATAGTGCAGTCAGGGTGATAAAGCTTGCGATCAAGTCATTACCAAAAGGAGTTGTGGTCGTCAACACAGTAGTCACACGTAAAAATTACGCTGAACTACCTCAAATTGTGAAATTTGTAACATCTTTGGGAGCATTCTCTTCTTTTGTTCCTGTTCATCTTGTCAAACGACCTGAGATAGAAAACCCGATTCGAGCTTTTTACGACGAATTCAATTTCAATGAATCTGATATCCCTGAATTACGAAAAGTATACCATGAATTAATAGACATGAAACGAGATGGGTATTCAATAGGAAGTTCAACCAGATTCCTAAAGGATTCCCTCGAAACAATCATTTCAGGAAACCAGAAATGGAAATGTGATGCTGGTAAATATTACTTCGTTGTTTATCCTGATGGTTCAGTGGCTCTTTGCGACGATTTTCCCGCTAAATGGAATATTCTTGACCCAACATTCATTGAGAAATTCAGAAGTCTGGAAACAAAAAAAGAAATCAACAAAATGATTGCATCATGCCCGGGATGCATTTATGGGTGCTGGAGAGAAACATCATATATTCTTTCCCGACCGTCAGTCTTATTCGAACAGACGAAAAATTTCGGGAAGCGACTAATTTTTGGTACTAATAACAAAAAAAGGATTGAATAATGGCAAAAATCGATGCTTTTCTTGAACTTGTTGTAAAACAGAATGCTTCCGACCTTCACTTTGTGTCAGGTTCTCCACCAATAATAAGGCTTCATGGTTCGATGGAAAGAATCAAGTTTCAGACATTAAAACATGAAGATGTAAAAACTTTCTTATTCGAAATAATGAGTGAGGAGCAGAAGAAAAGCTTTGAAGAAACAAACGATTTTGATTTCGCTTATCAGATTGATAATGTTGCAAGGTTCAGGGTAAATGTTTTCATGCAGAGAAATGGAATGGGTGCTGTTTTCCGACAAATTCCCACCAAAATCAAAACCACCGAAGAGTTATCATTACCAGATGCCGTGAAGCAATTCGCCTTTTTGAAAAAAGGACTAGTCCTTGTGACTGGTCCTACTGGATCTGGTAAATCTACGACACTTGCTGCATTAATTGATTTAATAAACAAGACAAGGGCAGCTCACATAATAACGATTGAGGATCCTCTAGAATTCGTCCATGAGAATCAGAAATCAATTCTGACTCAGCGTGAAATTGGTCTACATGCTGACAGTTTTGCTAAAGCCCTTCGGGCAGCACTGCGTGAAGATCCCGATGTTATTCTAGTTGGTGAAATGAGAGATTTAGAAACAATATCCCTTGCAATTACATGTGCTGAAACCGGATTGCTTGTTTTTGGTACTCTTCATACAAATAGTGCTCCCAAAACAATGGACAGGATTATTGATGTATTCCCGGTTGATCAGCAGGAACAGATAAGAGTTATGCTTTCGGATTCTTTGAAAGGTATAGTTGCTCAGCAGCTAATCAAGACAGCTGATGGGAAAGGCAGGGTAGCGGCAACAGAAATTCTAGTAGGGATACCCTCCCTGGGTAATATAATCAGAGAGGGAAAAACACATATGATACCTTCACTTATGCAGACAGGTAAAAAATATGGGATGCAGACCATGGACGATTGTTTACTCAACCTTCTCAATCAACAAAAAATAACCCCATTGGATGCATATGACAAAGCGATCGACAAGGCTACTTTTGAAAAGCATGTCAAGGATCATGTTAAAGATGGTGTCCCCATTAATTGATAAAATACTACTGACTGAATAATCAGACTTTAAGCAATGTCCATAAATCTCAGGTGATTTCCCAATTAGGAGCCGGGAAATTTTATTCTAGGAAAACGAATAGATTATTGTATAAACTGTCTGATTAGATATTGAACGGAATTATGAAAAAGATCAGATGCTTATTTCAGTCTGGTTGATCTTTTTTTGCTTTGGTGATCATTGTTATTCCTTTAGCTCCCTTTTTTTTAGCTAGGTCCATTACAGAAATAACAAAACCATGTTTAGAATTTTTATCTGCTTCGATAAAAACTTCACTTTGACCGGTTTTTGAAATAGCATTCCCTAATTTCACTTCGAGTGAATTCAAATCGATTTTTTGCCCTGAAAAATATAAATTGTTATCGGAATCAATAACAACCTTTATAGAATCGATTTCCTTCTTTTTTGCATGGCTTTCAGTTTGAGGTAAGTCCAGTGGAATACCAGGTTGATCGAGAAAAGTGGTTGTAACCATAAAAAATATTAATAACAGAAAGACAACATCAATCAATGGAGAAATGTCAATCAGATTCCTTCTAATCCTTTTCTTTGATCTTAATTCCATTTATAATCTAAATATAGTTGATTAAATATATAAACTCGATTATAGTTTGACGTTAGATTCAAGTCAACTGACCTATGAAAATTCTTATTGTAAAAACTCATGCAATGGGTGATTTGCTATTAGTAACGCCCTCGATAAGAGCACTGAGGTCTATATATAAAGATGCAGAGATTACGGTTATGACCGGGAAGTGGTCAGCACCGATATTGTATAACAATCCATACATCAATAATTTGATAACTATCGATGACAGCATATTATTTAAGAGAAGATACTTTTCTATCCTTAGTTTAATAATTGAACTCGCAAAAAAACAATTTGATATAGCATTCATCTTTCAACCTTCGATATCGATCCACGCATTGATATTTGCCAGTTTTATAAAAAGACGAATAGGATTATCTTTTAAAAACAGAGGATTCATGCTCACAGATCCGGTCACCTGGGATCCCGGCAGTTCAAGATACATTGCAGAGAATTATCTTGATACAGTTAAGAAAATCAAGAATGATAGTTATGAGATAAAACTCGATCTTTTCCTGACTCAAAATGAGATTGAAGAAGCAGAACACTTCCTTGAAAAAAATGGAGTTTCAGGATGCAGGAAGGTAATCGGCATTTCACCCGGTGGGGGTAAGAATCCGCGAGATTATGTTCCTATGAAAATCTGGGATACAGGTAAATACATCAACTTAATAAATCGATTACAAGCAGAATTCGACATTGACATTTTGTTATTTGGTGCTGATAATGATAAAAACATTTGTGGTGAAATAGGTTCAAAAACTTTAAAAAAAGTTATCGATACATGCGGTAAAACGAACATACGACAGCTAATTGCCCTAATCAGAAAGTGTGATCTATTACTGACAAACGACTCTGCACCTGTTCATTTTGCAGTTGCTGTTGGTACACCTTCAATAACTATTTTTGGTCCGACAAATCCTTACACATTGCTGCCAGAAAATCCTGAACATCATGGAATAACAAGCCCGATTGATTGCAGTCCCTGTTATTCCCATGAAGCCTTTCCTGGCTGCGATACTCCTTGCTGCATGGATTATATAGATGTCGAAACAGTATTGGATACAATAAGGAATAAACTGCATTTGTAAATTCAAATGGATATTTATCGAATCATCAACAATAATATTCTCGAATTAATATTTCTAACATCATTTTTTATACTAACACTGCTCTATTTTTGGAAGGTCAAATGGCGTAACTTTTTGTTGACAATTTCAAGCATTTTATTTTCTCTTTTGCTGGGAGAAGCAATTTGCAGGTTATATGATTATGGGAATCCCCATTCTTACACATATCGAGAAAAGATATCGGCAAAACCTGAGCTAGGATATCATTATGAGCCCAATCAGGAGCTAATTTACTACTATCCGGATAACCCCCGCGGATATTTTGATTCAGAAAACAGGGTAGTCGGACACATAAATTCAAAAGGATTTCGTGGAGCAGAAAAGGATTTCAAGAAAGATGATACTGTAACGCGTATTGCAGTTCTGGGTGATTCTTATACGCTCGGTTTGGGAAACAAGGACGAGGATACTCTTTGCACCAGAATGGAATACTGGCTAAAAAGCCTTGGGAAAAATGTCGAGGTATTAAATTTTGGTGTAACATCAACAAATACAGCATTACAGGTAAACTTATTGCAAAGGTATGTTCTGCGCTTCGAACCGGATATAGTACTTTTGATCGTTTGTATGAATGATGTTGAATCCCTTCCAAAACCCTGTATCAAACCTGAGGATCTTTTTTCCCTTTCAAAGATGAAAACTTTTAGATCTACTAGAAGATTTTCATGGTTTGTCAATACTTTTTTAAAATCTATCGAACGACATCTTATATCAAAAAGAATGACCGAAATTTATATAACGGGATATGAAGATAAAAATCCTGGTTGGATATCGATCAAAGAATCGATTCTAAAAGCCAGAAATCTAGCTTTGGAGAATCATTTCATCTTCAGAGTTTGTATTTATCCCGAAATGCTAAACCTTGACAAGAATTACCCTTTTAGAGGAATTCACTTTAAAATCTGGGAATTCTGTCAAAATAACAATATCAAGGTCTTCGATCTTTTAAATTTATTCATCGGAAAGAAAGACAGTGAGTTATACCATTTTCTAATTGACAAGTTACAAATGACTTGTTATAATTTCTAATTATTAATCTGAAGAATTAAGGAGGAATTATGGCACGTCCCAAA
>Ga0272441_10005408_pt1 | contig 22214 bp, 13 predicted proteins | sample SSMProp6N_FD_193582 | JGI IMG/M metagenome (GOLD analysis project Ga0272441, IMG submission 193582) | Marine sediment archaeal communities from Little Sippewissett salt marsh, Falmouth, MA, United States - SSM-Prop-6N | ecosystem: Environmental > Aquatic > Marine > Wetlands > Sediment ... | reverse complement strand
GAACCGGACCGGGAGGAGCGATTTGCTGGCGACCTTGCCGTCGGCGTCCTTGGTGACGAGGATGAGGTACTGCGCTGCAAAGGGTCCGCCGACGGGGATCATCATTCGCCCGCCGGGCTTCAGCTGCTTCACGAGGGGCGGTGGGACGTGCTGGGCCGCCGCGGTGACGATGATGGCGTCGAACGGCCCGTGCTCCGGCCAGCCGTGATAGCCGTCGGCCACTTTCGTCGTCGCGTTGCGGTAGCCGAGTTCCTTGAGCCGCTTGCCGGCCGCGGCGCCCAGGGTCTTCAGGATCTCGATGCTGTAGACCTCGGCGGCAATCTCCGCGCAGACGGCCGCCTGGTAGCCCGACCCGGTGCCGATCTCCAGCACCTTGTCGTCGGCGTCGATGCCGAGTTGCTCGGTCATGTAGCCGACGATGTACGGCTGGCTGATGGTCTGGCCGAGGCCGATCGGGAGCGGCGAGTCGATGTAGGCACGGCCGAGGTGCTCCGGCGTGACGAAGGCGTGGCGCGGCACAGTCCGGAGGGCGGCGAGCACGGTCTTGTCCTTGACGCCGCGCGCTTCGATCTGCCGGCGAACCATGCCCTCGCGCTCGGCTGCGCGTTCCTTGAATGCCTTGTGCTCATGCGTCGGGCGCTTGGGCGGCTCGGGTTTTCCGGTCGGCTCGTCCGGTTGGGCCGGCTGTTCCTCCGTCGGCTTGTCGCCCTCGGGCGCCGCCGGTTCGGTCGCGGCGTCGCCCGCGGGTTTCTCATCGGCCGCCGTGCGCGCGGGCTCGTCCGCGGAATCGGTCGCCGGGGCGGCGGACACCGGCGGCACGTCGCTTCTCTGTTGCTCGCTTCCGTCCGGGGAGCACGACGGCAGGAAGAGCACGGCACACAAGACCAGTGATCGCAGGATCATGACATCCATGGCCGACCTCCCGGGGGCTCCCTTGATCCCTGTCCAGTGTACGCCCACCCGCGCCGGGAGGCAACACCGGCCCCGCCGCCGCGCCGGACGACCTCAGCAGCCGGTGTGCCCCGAAGGTGACAGGTCCACGATCCAGGCCTCGGGGACGCCGGCGGCCACCACCTCGCGAGCGAGGTTGAGCCACCGGGCGCACCGGTCGAGGATGACGCTGTCGCTCGTGGCGACGGTCTGGGCGGACGCGCTGAGCACGGGGTCGGGGTCGGTGACCAGCTCGACGCGCCACGGCCAGCCTGCCTCGGCGGCCAGGTCCTCGATCACCCGCCTGAGGCGGCCGCTGTTCGAGACCGGGCTGTCGAGGTACCACAGGCACTCGGCGGCGCCGAGGTCGGCGAGCGTCCGGGCGATGAGGCGGATGGCGGGGAGGGTCTCCTCGACCTTGCGGTAGGTGCCGTGGACGCTGGCCATGTCGCGGCATGAGCCGTCGCGGCAGCGGAGGACGGCGCCGCCGGCGAGGGCGGCCTCGACGGTCGTGAGGACGTTGTATCCGTCCAGGAACAGCGGCCGGCCGCGAAGGTCGGCCGGCTCGACGCGATGCCGGCCCCGGCGCTGGAGCGCCGCGTCGGAGCAGGCGGCGCGCATGACGGCGATGCGCTGGCGGCTGGTGAGCGAGAAGTGGTCGCCGACCAGCTTGAGCGACGCTGCAGGGGCGTAGCCGCGCGACAGCAGGTCCGACAGGTCGCCGACGGCTGCGCGGAGGGCCGGGACGGCCGGCGCGGCGAACAGGCGTCGGTCCTCCGGGTGAGGCCCTCTGTGCGTCCTGCGGTCGGGCACGGCGGGCCCTCCTGACAAGCGCGTTCCATTCTAGCCGAAACACACGCAAGGAACGACGGCGAACGGGCGGACCACGACCCGTGTGCGGACGTCCGCCCGGCAGGCGGCCTCGGGTATGGAGAACTACTGACGCGGTCCGGCGTCGGGGCTTCTCTGCCGGGGCGGAGAGGCCTCGGTGACCGCGTCGGCACCGATCATGTCCGCCGACCGAATGGCCGCCAGGAGTTGGTCGGGGGTGACCGGAACGGGCCCGGTGGTGAGTTCCGGCACATGGTAGACCGTGATCGACCGGTCGTAGAATCGTGGGTTCTCCTGCGGCATCAGCACGGGCTTGTGCGCCTTTCCGGCTGCGTCGATGTAGCTGAAATAGGCTCTGAGGAACTGCCCGTCGCGTCGCTTGCTGCTGAAGGCCAGCCAGCGGCCGTTGCTCGACCACGAGTGCCACGACTCGGACAGGTCGCTGGAGCACTCCAGTCGCCGGTACTCGCCCGTGGCCATGTCGATGATGTAGAGGTCCGCGTCCGCCTGGAACGACGCCTGGTAGCTGTAGTTGCTCATGCAGACGACGCACCAGCGGCCGTCGGGCGAGAAACGCGGAATGGTGATGCTCTTGCCCACCCGCTCGGCCGACAGGACAGTCTCGACCTCGCCCCACCGGCCAGCGTCGGCGTCGTAGCCGATGCGCACGAGACTGTAGCGGACGTCGCGGTATCGCTCCGGGGGCACGACGTCGTCGTCGGTCCAGCGCTTGTCGGCCCGGCAGAAGTAGAGGTGCTTGCCGTCGGTCGACCATTGGGGCCACGCTTCGAGAAACTCCGGCCGGGTGATCTGAGGCGTCGAGGTGACTCTCTGATCGTCGAGTGAGTAGACGATGAGGTTGGAATTCATGTCGATCGCGTCGCGAACTTCGCTGCCGGCCATGTGGAAGAACTGCTGCACCTTGCTGGTCGTGAAGACGATCAGCCGCCCGTCGGGGTGCCACGAGGCCACGGCGGCGGGGGCCTTGTTGCGAGGGGTGCGCGTCTCGACCTTCTGGATGGCGCCGTCCTTCAGGAGCAGCATCCCGCCGCCCGGTCCGCGGACCTGCATGACCATCGTGTCGGCGCGGTTCCTGTAGGGCATGTGGCAGTTCATGCAGCCCGCGCGGCTCCCGAGGTCTTCGTTGTCGAGCAGGCATTGCTCGTCGAAGGTCCCGAGGTTCCTCTGGTGGAAGCTGATGGGGCCCCAGTAGCTGTACAGCGGCTTGAACGTGCGGTAGATCAGGTAGCCGTCAATCTCCTCCCGGGCGATCGTGTTGCGGATCGTCTCGAAGCGGGTCCACCGGCCGTCGTCGCCCTGCACGGTGACGTCCACGGCCAGGTGCTTGCCGCGATTGGCCTCCAGCAGACGCCGCCACTTCGCGGCGGGGATAACCACCTCCGGCGAGCGGCCGTGCACCTCAACGGCGGGCCCGCTGTCGGACGACATCCGGACCAGGTACCGCGAGCCGCGCTCGTTGACAAGGAAGTTCATCGGCGCGATGTTCGGCGGCAGCACAACGCCGACGTAGTCCGGGCTGATCCGGGGCAACCGTCCGGCGGCCCGGCACTCATCGATCGTCGGGGCACGGTCGTGCAGGAGCCACGCTGCGGCGCCGGCCGCTGCGGCCAGGGCGACGGTGGCTGCGAGGATGAAACGTCTCCGGGCGGTGGTCATTGCGTTGCGGCTCCCGCAGGCGTCGGACCGGCGGAGAAGAAGTAGTGCCAGAAATAGGTGTTACCATGCTCCTTTGCCACATACGCCAGGAACTGCTCGCGGCTCCTGCCGGCCTTCTCGAAGTCCTTTGCGGTCAGCAACAGCGCGATGAGCCGCCGCCGGGTCGCGGGGGCCACCTGGTAGCCGTGCAGATCGACTTCCTTTCCGACGCGAGCGCTGTACAGCAGAAGGGCTTCCTGGAGATGCCGGGGAATCCGCTCGTAGCCCAGGTCCCTGAGCCGAGAGGCGCTGCCGGCAATGCCCTCGAGGTTGTTGGTCAGCAAGTAGAGGGCCATCAGGTACTCGAAGGCCATTCGGTTGTCGGGACTGCCCTCGACCAGTCTCTGCAGGTCGCCCGCGAGCGTTCCTCCCTCGGCGCCCAGGGAATCGACCGGCGCGTTCCACCGCTGTATCCGGCGCAGGCGCTCGTCGACCGGCAGGGCGCCTTCGGTCTCGAACCGCCGGAGCATCCGCTCGGCCCAGCGCTCGTACCGCGGGTCGTTCCGCAGGTCGTCCAGGTATCCCAGGAACGCCCGGGCCGCGGGGGTCTGCTCCTTGACGATGTTGATCTCCGCCAGCAGGCGAAGCGTCGACGGAAGGTCGTCGAACCGCTGGAGCATCTCGTGTGCGTCGCACTCGGCGGCATTGACACGCCCAAGCTCGAAAAGCAGATCCGCAATTCGTTCGGACTTCTCCGGCGAAGCGGCACTGTCGTGAGCGATCAGGAACAACGCGCCTGCATCCTGAGGGAAGCAGAACATCTCGTCCAGCAGCCGACCCTCGTGGTACAAGGCGCGGTTGATGTCGTGGTTCAGGCAGAGCTTTTCATCCAGTTCCAGCGCGGCGAACGTCTTGAGCGACACACGACGCGCATCCTCCAGGAACTCTCTCCACATCCCGTTGTGGCGGAAGTAGTCCCTCTGGAAGGTCTCTTTGCGCGGCTGATCGAACAGCGCATAGGCCGTCCCAACCAGCGCGGCCAGGAGCACCACCACCTGCACAGCATAGCGGACCGCGGCCTTCAGGGCACGCCTGCGGTCCTGCCCTGCCGCCGGCGGCGGCCTGCGTCGGGGCGTCGCCCGGCGCGGCACCCATTGGCGGACCTCCACGCACAGGCACACGCCGACCAGGACCAGGCACATCAGCCCCGCCAGGTAGAAGACCGCCGCCGTAAGCGCCAGCACCACCATCACCCGCACCAGGACAGCCCGCGGCACGACGCCCCTGGGCGCCATCCGCACATAGAGGTTCGCCGCCACGAGGGCCGTCAGCACCCCGAGCGCCATGGGCAACGGGTCCTCGTACAGGCAATAGGGCACGAGCAGCAAGAGGGCGGGGACGAAGCTCGCCAGTCGAAGCCATGAGCCGGGCCTGACCGGCAGGAGCCGGTCCACCGCCACGCAGACGAGCACGGCCACGGCCGTGATGAGCAGCGACCCCAGCCAGCCGTAGCAGTAGTACTGGTGGAGATAGCCGGCCGCGTAGGCGACTGCACCGCCGAACGCGTGCAGCATGGCCGCCAGGTTGGCCGCCGTGCGCGAGAAACCTTGAGAAACAGGTATGAACCGATCGTGGATGATGCGCGGATCGACCCACCGCAGCACGAAGACGTAGGTGAGGGCCGAGAACAGGGCGAAGCGCGCGGCCAGGCCGAGCCGCTCCCAGGAGAACCGCCGACGAACCTCCGATGTCATATCCGGCTCCACGAAGGCCGCTGCCGCCGGGACTCATTCGGACCGAGACAACCACGGTGACGAAGCCGTCTCAGTATAGCTCGGGAACCTCACAGGTGCAAATAGAGACACGCCAATCCCGCCCGCGGCGGCGCCAACGGCTCGCGGGCCGCCCGATCCGGCACGCAGCCGCGCACGCCCGACAAGACGTGCGCAGGACGGCATCACCGAGACACACGGAAGAAGGCGCGACGATCATTCGTCAAATGACCGGAGGACGCTGCGACCGCGTACTGCCGAGTGCCGGCGCGTGCGCATGTCCCATGTGCGCACGCCCGAGAAAGGAAAAACAGAACTTGCGGCAAGCCGGGATTTGGAATACAATACCCATGTAGGCTATCGCGCGGCTCAGAAGCATCCACCACCGGGCCGCCGGATGATCAGTTTAGGCATAACCGGGACGTCGCTGCAGGTCCATTCAACATCACCGTGTGCCGGGAGACAAGATGCCGATATCATCAGGTCCATCGCATGCTGCGCGCCGATGCCGATACGTCTCGGACGTGATGAACGTGGAGGGACTGCCGCCCAACGAGCGGGAGCAGGCGGCACGCGTCGCCGAGCGCTACGCCTTCAAAGCCAACGAGTATTACCTGGGCCTCGTCAACTGGGACGAACCCGACGATCCGATCCGTCATTTGATTGTTCCGCACCCGGACGAGCTGGCCGACTGGGGACAGCTCGACGCCTCGAACGAGGCGGCCAACCGCGTCGCGCGCGGGGTGCAGCACAAGTATCGCGACACGGTCCTGCTGCTGTGCAACCAGACGTGCGGGGGCTTCTGCCGCTACTGTTTCCGCAAGCGGCTCTTCATCCGCGGCAACGACGAGGTCTCGCGCAACGTCGACGCCGGCCTCGATTACATCGAGCAGCACGACGAGGTGACCAACGTCCTCCTGACCGGCGGCGACCCGCTGATGCTGGGCACGCCGAGGCTCCTCGACATCATCGAACGCCTCCGCGAGATTCCCCACGTGCGGATCATCCGCATCGGCTCCAAGATGCCCGCGTTCAACCCCTGGCGCATCCTCGACGACGGCGACCTGGTCAGAGGGCTCGCCCGGTTCAGCAGGCCCGAGAACCGTATCTACCTGATGGCCCACTTCGACCACCCGCAGGAGCTGACCGAGCCGGCCGTGGCGTCGCTGGACCGCCTGATCCGCGCCGGGGTGGTCTGTGTCAACCAGTGCCCGATCGTGCGCGGCGTCAACGACGACGCCGACGTGCTGCTGGAGCTGTTCCGCGAGCTGTCGTTCGCCGGCTGCCCGCAGTACTACCTGTTCCAGGGCCGGCCCACGGCGGGCAACGCCCCGTACGAGGTCCCGCTCGTGCGGTCCTACCAGGTCTTCGAGGCGGCGAAGCGCGGCTGCTCGGGCCTGGCCAAGCGCGCCCGGCTCGTCATGTCGCACGCCTCAGGCAAGATCGAGGTCCTCGGCATCGACGCCGAACGGATCTACCTGCGGTACCATCGCGCGCGGCACAGGGCGGACCGTGGCCGGTTCATGATCCGCCGCCGCAACGACGACGCCTTCTGGCTCGACGACCTCGAGCCCGTCGGCGGCAACTTGTCGTAACGGTAATACCGTCGCGTCTGTTGACCCCTACGTGTTTGGCATGGACGGTCTGGACTCCCATTCCAAGGGTGCCATGGCCACGCTTGCGTGGCCATGCTTGCTGTTCTGCGGTCCGCATGCTCACGCGAGCGTGAGCATGCGGACCCACGCTGAACACGTACGTTGACCCGACCTACCCCTGGGCGCCGCCGCAGATGGACTGCCGGCCATCCGGCATGCAATGCCGGATGGCCGATGTGTGTATGGCAGGTTCGCTGCCGCTTGTGCAGCGCGGGTCCGGCGTCATTCCGCGTCGCCGCCGGCGAGCGTCGCCAGGTAGGCCGCGCCCAGCTTGTCCACGTGGTCCTTGATGTTCTGGAATTGGTCGAGGTGCGCTTCCTCCTCGCCCAGCAGCGTGTCGAAGAGGTCCTTGGATATCTGGTCGCGCAGTTCGCCGCACTGGACGGCCGACTCGTTGTACGCCTTGACCGCGCCGGCCTCCAGGGCGATGTCGGTGGCCAGCATGGCGGCAATCTCCTGTCCCTTCTTGGTCTCCACGTCGGGCTTGGTGGTGGGCGTGCCGCCAAGGAACAGGATCCGCTCCGCCAGGGCCTCGGCGTGCTTCATCTCCTCGATGGCCACGGTCTTGAGGACCTTGGCCAGCTTGCCGAAGTCAGCGTCCTCCAACTCATAGTGGTGAGCCATGTACTGCAGGATGGCCGCCAACTCGCTCGAACGGGCCTTGTTCAGCAGATCGATCACCTTTTCGCTCATGGTCTCTCCTCCAGCAGGACTGTCAAGAGTTGGCCGCTCACCGGCCGATAAAGGAAAGTCGCAACACACGGCGACGCACGACGCGCCTGTGTTGATAGCTAGCACAGGGGCCGTCGGGCGTCAATAGGCAGGGGGCCCCCGCGCGTCGGTCGTCCGGCGCGGCAGGGCGGGCTTTTTGCCTTGACCCGGCGGCCGGCCGTGGTATCATTTGGGTGTTGCCTCACGTAACCTGAGGAGCTTTGGCGCAATGACAGACCGGCGCAACTCATTGACTCCGAGTGAGTTCAGCGACAGGCCGGTCGTCCTGCGCCCCGGTATCGTCGTCCCCCGCAGCTCCGGGGCGTGAGCAGCGTCTGTCTCTGGCACACCAGACCCCGGAGCCCGCAGAACGAGGTTCCGGGGTTTTCTTTTTCGCCGACGCGTGCCCAGAGCGAGGCGGCCTGACGGCCGGAGAAAAATGAGCAAGGTGCTCCTGTACGATACCACGTTGCGCGACGGCGCCCAGACCGAGGGCGTCAGCTTCAGCCTCGAGGACAAGGTCCAGATCGCGCGCCGACTGGACCAGCTCGGCATCGGCATCATCGAGGGCGGCTTCCCCGGGTCGAATGACAAGGACGCCGCGTTCTTCCAGGCGATGGCGGCCGACCCGCCGGCCCAGGCCCGCGTCGCCGCCTTCGGGATGACCCGCCGCGCCGACAACCCCGCCGGACAGGACCGGGGACTGGGCGCGCTGCTGGCGTCCGAGGCGCCCGTCTGCACCCTGGTCGGCAAGAGCTGGGACCTGCACGTCGCGGCGGCGCTCCGCGTCTCGCGCGAGGACAACCTGAAGATGATCTCCGACTCGGTGGCCTACCTGAAGGACCAGGGCCGCGAGGTGCTGTTCGACGCCGAGCACTTCTTCGACGGCTATGCGGCCGACGGCGACTACGCCCTGGCGTGCCTCCGTGCGGCGGCGGAGGCGGGGGCCGACTGCATCGTCCTGTGCGACACCAATGGCGGCGCACTGCCGGGGCAGATCGCCTCCGCGGTGCGCGACGTCGCCGCAGCGCTGCCGGGCGTCGCCCTGGGCATCCACTGCCACAACGACGGCGGGCTGGCCGTGGCCAACTCGCTCGCAGCCATCGAGGCCGGGTGCTCGCACCTCCAGGGCACCATCAACGGCCTGGGCGAACGGTGCGGCAACGCCGACCTGTGCGCGTGCATCGCCAACCTCCAGCTCAAGATGGGGCGCGATGTGCTGCCCGACGAGAAGTTGCAGCGCCTGACCGAGATCTCACGGTTCGTCTACGAGACGCTCAACATGAATCTGGTGGCCAACCAGCCCTTTACGGGCACGAGCGCCTTCGCCCACAAGGGCGGCATGCACGCCTCGGCGGTGGCCCGCGACACGCGGTGCTACGAGCACGTGGATCCCGACGCGGTGGGCAACACGCGCCGCGTCCTCATCAGCGAGCTGGCCGGCGCGAGCAACGTCATCAGCAAGGCCCGCAAGTTCAACGTCCAGGACGATCGCGCGTTGATGGCCCGCCTCCGCGACAGGGTCCAGAGGCTCGAGAACGAGGGCTGGCAGTTCGAGGTGGCCGACGCCTCGTTCGAGATGCTCCTCAGGCGCGAGATCGGCCAGACCGAGACCTTCTTCGAACTGGACAACTACCGCGTCATCGTCCGCAAGGCCGACGCCGACGTGCCGGTCACCGAAGGCGTCGTCAAGGTCCGCATCAACGGCCGCGACGAGCACCACGTGGCCGAGGGCGACGGCCCGGTCAACGCGCTCGACAACGCCCTGCGCAAGGCGCTGATGGCGTACTATCCCCGGCTCGCCGAGGTCAGCCTGACCGACTACAAGGTGCGCGTCATCAACAGCCAGGCGGCCACGGCGGCCAAGGTCCGCGTGGTCATCGAGTCGAAGGACCGCGACGAGCACTGGGGCACCGTCGGCGTCAGCGAGAACATCATCGACGCCTCCTGGATGGCCCTGGTGGACTCGATCGAGTATAAGCTCCTCAAGGATAAGGAAGCCGCACAGAGCGGCGCGGACGCACGCCCTGCCGACGCCACGTAGCCGAAAGAACCGTCACCCGCGGATCGGAGAAACGAGTCTGCAATGAGCGAAGGCGACACATCACCCGGCGCGGCCCTGCCCCCGCAATACGATCCGACCGAGTTCGAGAAGCGCATCTACGAATCGTGGGAGCGCCGCAACCTGTTCCACGCCGAGCCCGGCTCCGGCACACCGTATGTCATCGTCATTCCGCCGCCCAACGTCACCGGGGCGCTGCACATGGGCCACGGCCTCGACAACACGCTCCAGGACATCCTCATCCGCTGGCGCCGGATGCAGGGCCGCAACACCCTCTGGATGCCCGGCACCGACCACGCCGGCATCGCCACGCAGACCGTGGTCGAAAAGCGCATCCTCGCCGAAGAGGGCAAGACCCGCCACCAAGTCGGCCGCGACGAACTCGTCCGCCGAATCTGGCAGTGGAAAGACGAGTACGAGGCCCGCATCACGCAGCAGCTCAAGGCCATGGGCTGCTCCTGCGACTGGGCACGCACGCGGTTCACCCTGGACGAGACCTGCGCCCGAGCGGTGCGCCACACCTTCTTCCGCCTGTTCGCCGACGGCCTCATCTACCGCGGGAAGCGCCTGGTCAACTGGGACCCCGCCACCGAGACCACGCTGGCCGACGACGAGGTCGAGTACGAAACCGTCCAGGGGCACTTCTGGTATGTCCGCTATCCGCTCACGGACGGCTCGGGGCATCTCACCATCGCGACCACGCGGCCCGAGACGATGCTGGGCGACACCGCCGTGGCCGTGAACCCGGCCGATGACAGGTTCAGGCACCTGGTGGGCCGGACGGTCATGCTGCCCTTGATGGACCGCGAGATCCCCATCATCGCCGACGACTACGTCAGCCGCGAGACCGGCACGGGCTGCCTGAAGGTCACGCCCGCGCACGACCCGAACGACTGGGCCATCGGCCAGCGGCACGACCTGGAGATCATCAACATCCTCAACCCCAACGGGACCATCAACGCCGAGGGCGGCCGGTACGAGGGGCTCGACCGGTTCGAGGCCCGCGACCGGGTGGTCGAGGACCTCGAACGGCTCGGTCTCGTCGAGAAGGTGGAACCCTACTCGCACGAGGTGGGGCACAGCTATCGCAGCCACGTGCCCATCGAGCCGTACCTGTCGGACCAGTGGTACGTCGCCGTGAAGCACCCGGATCGGAACCTGGCCGAGGCCGCCGGCGAGGCCGTCCGCGACGGCCGTGTGCGGTTCCACCCCGAGCGGTACGCCCAGACGTACCTGGCGTGGATCGAGAACCTCCGCGACTGGCCCATCAGCCGCCAGCTCTGGTGGGGCCACCGCATACCGATCTGGTCGCAGGAACTCGAGCTGCCCGCGGACGTGAAGCCCGACCCCGTTGCCGGTCATGAGCTCGACGCCCGCACGCTGGCCGCGCTGGACCGCGCCGCAGGCGGCCACTTCGGCAAACTGATGGGCCGGTTCGCCGACACGCGCTACCACCTGCGCATCGAGTCGCACCCGGAGAAGAAGGGCTGGATTCACACCTACATCTGCACCGACCGTGACGACGCGGAGATGGAGGCGTTCCTGGCGTCGCGCGGCTGGCATCGCGACCCCGACGTGCTCGACACCTGGTTCTCCAGCGCCCTGTGGCCGCACTCGACGCTCGGCTGGCCCGAGGAGTCGGCCGACCTCGCCTTCTACTATCCCGGCAACGTGCTGGTGACCGCCCGCGAGATCATCGCCCTGTGGGTGTCGCGGATGGTCATGATGGGGCTCTACAACGTCGGCGACGTGCCGTTCACGGACGTCTTCATCCACGCGGTGATCCTGGACGGCCACGGCGTCAGGATGTCGAAGTCCAAGGGCAACGGCATCGACCCCCTGGACATCATCGACTCGTACGGGGCCGACGCCATGCGGTTCACCCTGGCCCAGATGACCACCGAGAGCCAGGACATCCGCATGCCGGTCGAAACCGACGAGCGGGGCCGCCTGACGAGCCGCAAGTTCGAAATCGGACGCAACTTCTGCAACAAGTTCTGGAACGCCGCACGCTTCGCCTTCATGAACCTGGAGGACGCGAGCGACGCCGCGTCAGCCCGCCGTAGCCTTGGCGAAGGCGGGTTCGACCGGTCGAAGCTGCTGCTGGAGGACCGGTGGATCCTGTCGCGGCTGACGAACACGGTGCGGCAGACGACCGAGTGCCTCGACGGCTTCCGGTTCCACGACGCCGTCGACACCGTCTACGCCTTCTTCTGGAACGACTTCTGCGACTGGTACCTGGAGATCACCAAGCCGCGCATGAGGAACCCGGCCACCCGCGCGACGCCGCAGCGGATCCTGGCCCATTGCCTCGACCGTCTGCTGCGCCTGGCGCACCCGTTTGTGCCGCACATCACCGAGGTCCTGTGGGAACACTTCGATCGGCTGGTGAGCGACCGGTCGCTCGGGGCCGAGGCCCCTGCCCCGCCGGCCGAGGCGTGCATGGTCGCCGCGTGGCCCGAGCCCGTCGAGGCCTTTGCCGACGCCGCCGCCGAGGCGGACTTCCCGCTGGTGCAGGCCACCATCCGGGCGATCCGCAACATCCGGGCCCGGATGAGCATCCCGCCGCGCCAGCCGCTCGCGGCCATCATCAAGGCCTCGGGCGACGCGGTGCGCCGCATCGACGCCGCCGCCGACACCATCCGCCACCTGGCGTACCTCGACCGCCTGACGGCCGACGCCGACGCCGAACGGCCCCGGGCGTCGGCCACCGAGGTCGTCGAGGCCGTCCAGGTCTTCGTGCCGCTGGAGGGCGTGGTGGACCTCGACGCCGAGCGGGCGCGTCTGGGCAAACAGATCGACGAGAAGAAGCGGTTCCGCGAGGGGTCCGCGAAGAAGCTCGCCAACGACGCCTTCGTCAGCCGCGCCAAACCCGAGGTGGTCCAGGCCGAGCGCGACCGGCTGGCGAAGGTCGAGGAAGAGCTTGCCGTCCTGGAAGCCAACCGCGCCGCCCTGGAGTGACCGCCGCCTCCATGCAGGCGGGCGGTCCCGCATTGAAGCCGCGGCATCACGGCCCATCAGGGGAAATCCGGTCCGCCCGTTATGGCAACGCGCGGCCCAGGCGGGCGCGGACGGTCGCCATGTCGCCGCCGGTGACGGCGCCGCTAGTGTCCACGTCATAGCGGCCGGTCGCGGCATCGACCGGCGAGCCCGCGCGGTCGCGCACGGCCACCACGTCCGCAGCGCTGACCTTGCCCGAGCCGTCAACGTCGCCGACCAGCGCGGAAAACCGGCGGCTCATGCCGTCGTTCATCGGCTCGCCGTCCGGGTCCTTCAGCACGTCGGTCACGGTCACCGTATAGCGGTCGCCATCCGGCAAGGCCGACGTGAAGACAATGTCGATGCTCAGTGAATCGGGAGCGGGCGTCACCGAGGCGATGCGCCCCGCCTGGTCGCCGGTGGTCTGCCCGGCGATCGCGATCGCCCCCGCCACGGCGGTCTCAGGATCGAAGGGCCGGTTGAACGCGACGCGCAGCGTCGCGATGCCGGCAGCGCGCGGCTCAACGTAGCCCTCGGGCACCCCGGTCACCACGGTCGCCCCGCTGTGCGTGGTCACGACGCTCCACGTCTGCGTGGCGGCGCCGCCGTGCTCGAACGCGCCGGCATCCGGCGCGGTGTCGCGCACCTTGTTGAGAACGTCCCTCGTCACCGGCGACGGCGTGCAGAAGTTGACGGCGGGGGCGTCCGGGGCCAACTCGTAACCGAAGTTGTCATAGTCCACGAGGCAGTTCTTGAAATTCTGCAGTCCTGTTGCCCCCAAGCCGAGGTCCTCATTGGTCTCGCCGGGGAAGCCCCAGTTGAGGTGCCCGTACCCCACGCTGTAGGTCGTGAAGCTGCTGAAGTCGCCGCACGGATACGAGATCAGGCAGTAGCGGATGGTCGGGTTGGTATTGGTGCCGTAGAAGTGGAGCGAGGTCCGGTCCTCGCCGTTGCGGTGGTTGTAGATCGTGCAGTGCTCGAGCACGGTGTTGTCGGTGTACTGGAAGGTCGCGGTGTAGGCGTCGGTGTCCGTCATGACGCAGTTCCGCATGGTCAGATTCTTCACCCGGCCGGCGTACGACGTGTCCTTGTTGCAGATGATGCCCTGTCCGCCGGACCCGGAGAGGACGCACCGCTCGATCAGCGGGTTGTTCCAATCCGGCCCGCCCGAGATGGCGTACCACTGGATGCTGTCCTCGTGGTACTTGTGGGCGGCCCTCAGGCGGAACTCGACGGGCGCGGCGGCGCTGCCGATGTCGGCGCTGTGCAACGGGTACGCGGCGGCGTAGTCGATGACGGTCTGCGAGTTGGTCTCCAGGCGGTGCGACTCCACCATCGACGAGTTCGCGCCGCCGTTCCACGAGACGGTGATGCGCGAATCGCAGTTCCGCAGCAGGAGCAGGAATGGATCGCCGGCGGTCTTCGTGAGGATGTCCGTGTCGGCCTTGTAGTACCCCTGGAAGGTCATATCGCACCAGTTGCACTTGTCGCCGTAGATCTGCTCGATCCTGGTGTCGCGGATGACCCAGCCGTCGCCGCCGTGCGTCATGATGCCGTCGCTGTAGCAGTCGTGGATCCTCGTGTCCTCGATGAGCCAGTTGTTTCCGGTGCCGCAGATGGCGATTTCGCAGTTGACGAACTCGCAGCCAGTGAACGTGACGTTGTTGCCGTAGCCCAGCCAGCCGCGCGAGAAGCCGGTGTGCATGACCGCCGGGTTGTCGAGCTCGCCCGCGACCGGCGGGCGGAAGACGCAGTCCTCCAGGGTGATGTGTTCCGGCGCGCCCGACGCCTTCACGCCAAGCGAGGCGTACCGGTTCTCGGGCAGGACGTAGCTGGTGCTGCCGGCCCCGGGCCCCCAGCCACGGCCGATGAACGTGCAGCCCTTGGCGTGGACGCGGCCTACCTTCTCCAGCTCCAGGCTGTCCGGCAGACTCGACGCCGCGTAGAGGACCAGCCCTTCCAGGCGCAGGTACGCGTCGTACTTGGTGCCCGTCGTGCCGACCAGGACGCCCTGGACGGTGGCGTCGCCGGGATGCTCGGCCTTCAGGGTGTACCAGTCGGTCCGGGCGACGGCCTCGGAGCCGTGCTCGTCGTACTGCGAATACGTGCCGTCCGCCAGCAGGACGGTGTCGCAGCCGCCGAAGTGCGTGCGCGCATAGGCGAGCGTGCAGCGATTCTCCGGCGAGCTGCCGTCTCCGGCCCCGGTGGCGGCGGGAGCGGCGTAGTAGACGGCTGCCTCCGCCGTGCCGGCGAGCACGGCCGCAACCAGACCCGCGAGAAGAAGCGGCCACATACAGTGCAGCGATTTCCCTGCGTCCATTGCTTCAGCCTCCACCCTGCCCATGGCCGTGCACTGACTTTTCGCAGTCAATTATCCATGATACATAGAGGATAGCACATCTGCCTCGCCTGTCAAGCCGCGACCTTGTTCCCGCGCCTGCCGCCTCTTGACGCAAGACGGGGTGCCACGGCGACTTGCCCTCGCCCTGCCCTCGATGGAATCGGGGCGAAGTCGGGGCCGTGGCACCGGGGATCGAAGGATAACCGCTTGAGATGGTTGCTCCGGCGAACCTCTCGGCTGACCGCCCCTGCGGACTCAGCGAACCTCGGGCGCAGACTCCGAGCGGAGCGGGCTCACCCGGGCCGCGTCCGGCGCGCAGCCTTCCATCCCGAGGGTCAGGCCGACGTCGCCTTGACCCTGTCGTCCTGCGACATCGCCGCCAGGCGTTTCACCTCCGCCACGTTGAGCTTGAGGCCCTTGGCGACGCGCGTGCCATAGTCGGGGTCGGCCTTGTAGAAGAGGGCCGTCTGCCGCAACTGGATGCGCTTCTGGGCGCCGCCGAGGTGGGCGACGATGTTGCCGACCAGGTGCTGGCGGTCGGAGTCGGTCATGACGCGGCGATAGAGTTCGCCGGGCTGGAAGAAGTCGTCGTCGGTGAGTTCCATCGGGTAGCGCATGGCCTGGCCCTCGAGGTCGATCGGGGGCTCGGCGACCGATGCGTCCGGCTCCGGCCCGCCCATGGAGTTGGGCCAGTAGTTCGGTCCGCCGCCGCCGTTGGCGTCGAGCCGCATGGCCCCGTCCCGCTGGTAATTGGCGGGCTTGCAGGCCCGGGGCGCGTTGACCGGCAGAAGCTGGTAGTTCGGACCCAGGCGGTAGAGGTGCGCATCGTGGTAGCTGATGACCCGGGCCTGGAGCATCTTGTCGGGCGAGGCGGCGATGCCGGGCACGAAGTTGCCGGGCGAGAAGGCCGCCTGCTCGACGTCGGCGAAGTAGTTGTCGGGGTTGCGGTTCAGCGTCATCCTGCCGATCTCGATGAGCGGGTAGTCCTTGTGCGGCCAGACCTTGGTGATGTCGAAGATGTTCCAGCGGTAGGCGGCGGCGTCCTTCGCGGGCATGATCTGGACGCAGACGCGCCATGACGGGAAGTCGCCCTTGGCGATGGCGTTGTGGAGGTCGAGCGTGGCGTGGTTGGGCTCTTCGCCGGCCAGGCGCGTGGCCTCCTCGCGCGAGAGGTTCTGGATGCCCTGCTCGGTCTTGAAGTGGTACTGCACCCAGACGTACTCGCCCTTGGCGTTGTACCACTTGAACGTGTGGCTGCTGTAGCCGTTCATGTGGCGGTAGTTCCTGGGCGTGCCGCGGTCGGAGAAGAGGATCGTCACCTGGTGGATGGACTCCGGCGTGAGCGACAGAAAGTCCCAGAACATGTCGGGGTTCGGCGCGTTGGTGGCCGGGTCGCGTTTCTGCGTGTGGATGAAGTCCGGGAACTTCAGAGGGTCGCGGATGAAGAAGACCGGCGTGTTGTTGCCGGTCATGTCGTAGTTGCCATCCTCGGTGTAGAACTTGATGGCGAAGCCTCGGGGGTCGCGCGCGGCATCGGCCGAGCCCTTCTCGCCGCCGACGGTCGAGAAGCGGGCCAGCACCTCCGTCTTCTTGCCGACCTTCCCCAGGAACTTCGCCCGGGTGACCTTCGACATGTCGGCCGTGCACTCGAAGACGCCGTAGGCCCCAGCGCCCTTGGCGTGCACGACGCGCTCGGGGATGCGCTCGCGGTTGAAATGGGCGAGCTTCTCCATCAGGTGGACGTCCTGCATGAGCGCCGGCCCGCGCGGCCCGGCCGTCACCGTGTTCAGGTCATTGTCCACCGGCGCCCCGGATGCCGTCGTGAGCTTCCCACTCTTCTTTTTCTTCTCCTTGCCCTTCGCCATGTCCGGCCTCCTTTGTCCAACCAGTTCCGAGTTCACAGTGATTCCGATTTACGCCCACAGAAAAAAGCCTCAGAACGTGTATGAAGAGCATATTGCGGGGGTGCCACACTTTGAAGCCCCGGCAACGCCGGGGCCAAAGTGTGCTTGGCGCTCGGCACACCTTGCCCCGATGAATCGGGGCCAAGGTGTGGCACCCTTTTTCATACACGTTCTCAGCCAGCTCGACCTTCCTTCCTCCTTCGGTCCCGGCAGGCGGAGCAGACGCCTCGAACCTGCACGTGGGCGGATTCGCAGGAGTCGGGGACTCACTGCGACCTAGGCATTATATCCGCAGAAGCGCGCAGGGCGCCCCGTTTTGGCCCCGCTCCGGGGGCGCGCACATCACGCGCACGGGGGCCTCTTGCCGGCCTTGGGTGGCGTCGGGGCGAAGGAAGGTTGCCGCGTGCTGTTGCCTTGCGCCGTCGGCGGGTGGCGGCCGGGGGGTCGTACCCCCGGCTGAGCCAGACGGCTTTGACAGGCTCGTTACTGTCCCGGGGCCTCGGCGAAGTCGAGGCCGTACTTCTTCATCTTCTTGTACAGCGTCGTGCGGTTGATCTGGAGCACGTCGGCCGTGATCTGGCGGTTCCAGTTGTGCGCCCGCAGGACCCGCTCGATGGCCTCCTTCTCGGGCCGCTCGAGCGCCTGCTTCAAGGGGAGGATGCGCCCGTCGTCGCCGGGCTGAGGGCCGCGCTCGGCGTACTTCAGGATCGCCGGCGGCAGGTCGTCGGGCTCCACCTGCTTTCCGCGCGTCAGGACCGTGGCCCGTTCCACTGCGTTCTCGAGTTCGCGGACGTTGCCCGGCCAGTCGTAGGTCTGCATCAGCCGCACCACGTCGTCGGAGAAGCCCAGGATCATCTTGCCGCTGCGCTCGCAGAAGCTCTTGAGAAAGTGCTCGGCCAGCAGCGGAATGTCGCTGATGCGCTCGCGCAAGGAGGGCAGCTCGATGGAGACCACGTTGATGCGGTAGTAGAGGTCCTGGCGGAAGGTGCCGTCGTGAACGTCCTTTAGAAGATCGCGGTTGGTGGCCAGGATGACGCGGACGTTCGTCTTGATGGTCTCGTTGCCGCCCACGCACTCGAACTCGAACGACTGGAGCACTCTGAGGAGCTTGACCTGTAGCGCGGGGCTGGCGGTCGAGACCTCATCGAGGAAGATCGTGCCCGTGTCGGCGATTTTGAACTTGCCGGCCTTGTCGCCGACGGCCCCCGTGAACGAGCCCCTGACGTGGCCGAACAGCTCGGACTCGAGCAGCGTCTCCGGCAGCGCGCCGCAGGCCACCTCGACGAACGGCTTGTCGCTCCGCCCCGAGCGCTGATGGATCGTCCGGGCGATCAGGCTCTTGCCCGTCCCGCTCTCGCCGGTAATGAGCACGGTCGCCTGGCTGTCGGCCACCGCTTCGATCAGGTCGAACACGCGGAGCATCTTGTAGTCATTCCCGATCACGTTGTCCAGGCTGTACCGCATGTTGAGCTGCTGGCGGAGCGTGCGATTCTCCCCGACCAGGGCCTGCTGCTTCATCGCCCGGTCGATAACCAGCTTGATCTCGTCATCGATGATCGGCTTCGTCAGATAGTCGTACGCCCCCATCTTGATGGCGTCGACCGCCGACTCGATCGTCCCGTACCCGGTGATCATCACCACCGCCACGTCCGGGTGCTGGTTGCGGCAGACCTTCAAGAGCTCGAAACCGTCCACCTCCGGCATGCTCACGTCGGAAACGACCACGTCGAACGACTCTTGGCTCAGCCACGAGACGGCCTCCTCGAACTTCTCCGCCGTCTCGACTTGGTAGCCTTCCAGCCGAAGAAACTCCGACAGGCTGTTCAGAATGATCCGGTCGTCATCGACGATAAGAACTCTGCCCTTGGCCACGTGTGTCATCCTTTCCCGGCGTTCGGCGCGCCGCTCCCGGCGGCAGTGCCGCCGTCGCGCACCCACTGCGTGGGGATACGAACCACGAACTCCGCGCCGCCCTCGGCGCGGTTGCGCGCCACCAGGGCGCCGCCCTGCTTCTCGACAAGCTCCTTGCAGATGGCCAGTCCCAGCCCCGTGCCCTCGCCGGCGGCTTTCGTCGAGTAGAACGGCTCGAAGATCGCCCCCAGTTTCTTCTCGGGGATCCCCGGGCCGGTATCGGCCACACGGACCTCGACCGCCCCGGCCGCCGCCAACGCGCCGACGCACACCTCGCCGCCCGCCGGCGTCGCCTCAATCGCGTTCTTCACCAGGTTCGTGAACACCTGGTACAGCGACGTCGACTCCAGCGGCGGCACGTCGTCGGCCATCGACAGCTTCAGGGCCACCTGCCGCCTCTCCGCCAGGCCCGTCAGCGACTTGATCGCGTCCTCCAGCGCCGTCCGGATGCTCCCGTCGTCGGTCGCCTGCACCGTCGACCGCGAGAACTCCAACAGCTCGCCGATGATCCGCACCATCCGCATCAGCCCGGTCCGCGCCTCGGCCAGGTACTCCGCAGGGCGCCGGTCCTCCTGCCCCTCGCAGACCCGCATGGCCAGACCGATGTAGCGCAGGATGCCGTCGAGCGGGTTGTTCAACTCGTGGGCCACCTTCGACGCCAGCCGACCTACCGCCGCCAGACGCTCGCTCGCCTCCAGACGGCGGCGAATGTCCACGCGCCGCGTCACGTCCTCGGCGGTCAGGATGCCGCCGACAACCGACTCGCGCCCGCTCACAAGCGGCGACAGCGAGAGCTTCAGCACCCGGTCGGGCGAGCCGTCCGCCGACCACACGACGCCGTCGAAGCCGCACACCTGACCCATCCGCACCACGTCGCGGACGATTCTTTCGTAGTCCGCGTGCCGCCGGCCGAGGTCGGTCCGGCCGAGCGACGCCAGGATGCTGCGGTCGTCCGGAAAACACTCCTCGGCCATCCGGTTGCGGAACACCACGGCAAACGAACGGTCGAAGACGATGATGCCCATCGAGATCGACTCGAAGATGTTCTCGTTGAAACTCTTCACGCGGGCCAGCTCGGCCATCGCGTGATTCAACTCGCGGGTCACCTCGACAATGCGCGCCCGCAGGTCGTGGCTGAACCGGTCGAACTCCAGCGTGCTGTCGAGCACCGAGGCCGAGAAGTTGGCCACCAGTTCCAGCAGCAGCCGGTCCCCTTCGCCGAACCGACGCGACGCCGACGTCGACGCCAACGCCAACATACCCGAGAGCCCCTCGCCCGCTCGCATCGGCGCCGCCACAATCGACGTGAAGTCGCCGAACGACGGCCCCAGGCTCCCCGCCGGATTCTCCAGCAGCAGCCCCTTGTGCTGACCCAGAAGCTGCGACGTGACCGGCCGGCTGCTCAGAAACTCGACGCTCACCAGCCGCCGCCCTTGCCCCAGAACCGGCCCGGGCTTCAGCAACTGCTCGCTCTCATCCCATCGCGCGATGGCCCCCGTATCGGCACGCAACGCCCGCGCAGCCCCGTCCAGGAGGTCCCTCTGGAACTCCTCGGCGTCCGAACAGCCCGACAGCAGCGCCCCCATCTCTGCGAGCGCGGCCAGAGTCGGCCCGTCCAAACCATAAGGATTGTTGTCCTGTGTCGACGCCACAAATCCCCCGCCGCGACGAAGCCGGAACCGCATAACTCCGCCGAGAGACAGACCTTAAGCCTGTGACAGTTCACCGAGAGTCGCTCTGGAGCAACACCGCGAACCTGCCGGGAGGCCGCATCACGTTGAGTTTCATCATCGGGAACGTCGGCGAAAAGCAACCCCGGGCTGTTGATAAAATACAACGTTTTTGCCCGTTGTCAAGTCGGACGGTGATTTTGGGCAAAACCCCACCGCCTCGGGCCCGATTTCGCCCATTCAAGGGCCTTTGCCATCAGAGCCGGACGCGTCCCGCAACGCCTTTTCGCGCCGGGCGTTGACATGCGACAACGCCGCAGGATATACTGCGGTATCTCGTCTCCTGGAGGGCTCGCCATGCCGCGCAGCACCGCGCCGCTTGTCAGCGTCGTCATGGGCAGCGACAGCGACATGCCGCTCATGGAGGAGGCCACGAGAGTTCTTGAGCAGTTCGGCATCCCCTACGAGGTCCGCGTCATCAGCGCGCACCGGACCCCCGAACTGGCCCACGACTATGCCCGCACACTTCAGGACCGCGGCGTGGAGGTGGTCATCGCGGCCGCCGGCGGCGCCGCCCACCTGGCCGGCGTGATTGCCGGCCTGACGCCCCTGCCCGTGATCGGCGTGCCCATCGTCACCGGCATGATGGGCGGGCTCGACTCGCTCCTGTCGATGGTGCAGATGCCGCGAGGCGTGCCGGTGGCCACCGTGTCGGCCAGCAAGGCCGGCCCGGGCAACGCCGCCATCCTGGCCGCGCAGATCCTCGGCGTCAAGAACGCCGCCATGCGCAAACGCGTCGCCGACTTCAAGGCCAACCTCGCGCGACAAGGCGCAGAGAACGACCGGAAAGCCTGAGGACATCCATGGCGGTCCCCACCGTGACATGGACCGGCGGCCTAGACGGACGCCTCGAAATCATCGACCAGACCCTGCTCCCCGCAGAGTACCGCATCGTCACCTGTGACTCGGTCGAAGCCGTCTGGCAAGCCATCCGACAGCTCAAGGTCCGGGGCGCTCCCGCCATCGGCATCGCCGCCGCCATGGGCGTCGTCGTCGGACTCCGCGATCTTGCCCGCGACGCCACCGAAGAAGTCCTGCACGCCCGACTCAACGAAGTGGCCGACTTCCTCGCCACCAGCCGACCCACGGCCGTCAACCTCTTCTGGGCCCTCGACCGGATGAAGCGCACGGCCGACGCGGCGCGCGGCAAGGGCGCCCCAGCCATCCTCCAGGCCCTGCTCACCGAGGCCAGGACCATCCGCGACGAAGACGCCCGAATGTGCCGCGACATCGGACGCCACGGCGAGCCATTCGTCCCCGACGGCGGAGGCGTCCTCACACACTGCAACGCCGGCGGACTCGCCACCGCCGACTACGGCACCGCACTGGCCGTCCTCTACACCGCGCACGAGCGCGGCAAGCGGTTCAAGGTCTACGCCGACGAGACGCGGCCGCTCCTGCAGGGCGCGCGGCTCACGGTCTGGGAGCTCATGCAGGCGGGGCTCGACGTCACGCTCATCTGCGACAACACCGCCGCACAGGTCATGAAGGAAGGCCGCGTCCAGATGGTCATCGTCGGGGCCGACCGCATCGCCGCAAACGGCGACACCGCAAACAAGATCGGAACCTACTCCGTGGCCGTCCTGGCCCACGAGCACGGCATCCCCTTCTACGTCGCCGCGCCATCGAGCACCTTCGACCTCGCGCTCGCAACGGGCGAGGGCATCCCCATCGAGGAGCGCGCCGCCGAGGAGGTCACCGAGGGCTTCGGACGACGGACCGCGCCCGAAGG
>Ga0272441_10005407_pt1 | contig 22214 bp, 20 predicted proteins | sample SSMProp6N_FD_193582 | JGI IMG/M metagenome (GOLD analysis project Ga0272441, IMG submission 193582) | Marine sediment archaeal communities from Little Sippewissett salt marsh, Falmouth, MA, United States - SSM-Prop-6N | ecosystem: Environmental > Aquatic > Marine > Wetlands > Sediment ... | reverse complement strand
CTCCTCGGCCAGACGAAGCGTATCGAGCGAGTGGATGAGCGAGGCAACCGGGAGGACCTGGCGAACCTTGTTGCGCTGGAGATGGCCGATCATGTGCCAGTGGATTTCCCGGGGAAGATGAGAGTTCTCTCCCTGACGTCCGGTAAACTCCGCCACCTGGGTCGCGACTTTCTTCAACTGCTGGACCCGGTTTTCCCCCAGATGATTGTAGCCGAGCCGAACGACTTCCTTGATTTCCTCGATGTCAGCCGATTTGGTGACAATCACGAGTCTCAGGTCGCTCGGTTTCCGTCCCGAACGCGCGCAGGCCGAAGCAATGGTTTCCTCAACACGTTTGATTTTGTCAGCGATTTTGGCCATGTGCCAGCACCACAAGTGAACCCCGGAACATCCATGTCGTTTTGCACATACGTGCCCAACAGATGAGTCTATGGCAGTTTGACGACTCGCACAAGAGCGCCGCCGAAAATTTCGCTGCTTTTGCGTACGACGGGCAGGACAAGCCGCCGGCGCCGGCTGTGGCGCGCTGTGTTTCTTTTCGATCGCGGCACTCGGCGCATAGTAGGGTCTATATGTCGGCAATGCGGCCCGGCCGGCAATGGCGGGCCGACGGAAGAAGGGGAATGCGTGAGGGACTCCCCGGGCGACCTGGCGCCGGGCCGCGTTTGACGCCAACACTCCACGCAAGACCGAGAGGGGGGCCGCGCTCTCGAGCGAGAAAAATTCTCGCAGCGGATGTCGCGCCGTCAGTGACGATTCACCCGGGTTGGGGACGCAAAGGGCCGAGGCGTGGGGACTTACCGGGGGCGAACAAACCCCGGCAGCGTAAAAAAATTTTGCGAAATCAGCGGTCTTTTGTCTTGCATTGGCTTGATTTGGGCGATATAATCAAAAAACATGGACGGTGGCAGGGGTGGGCGATGTTTCCCCTTCCGTCGTGGAGTGTGTTTGATTTGGCAAGCCGGCAGATTACTTAGTTGCTCTTTGAGTTGAGAAGAGTGGTTGCTTTGTAGCATATAAACCTCGGCGAGGCAGCGTGGTCCACCGGTCTCCCCCCCAGCCGGTCCCACCACCTCGCCATTTTTCTGCGCTTTGCGCGGAAAAACACCCGAAACGGGAACGAGATAGTACCCGGCCGCAGCGCCTCACAGTCCGCTGATTTGGGCGACAACCCTGCGACTGCGGGCTCCGTCGAATTCGCAGAAGAAGATTCCCTGCCAGGTCCCCAGGGTCAGAGAGCCATTGTGAACGCCGATGCGTTCGCTGCATCCGATAATTGAACTTTTGCAGTGTGCGTCCGAATTTCCTTCGGAGTGCCGATAACCGCGCCGCGAGCGGGGCAGCAGATCGTCGAGCGTCAGGAGGATGTCGTGCGGGACGGAGGGGTCGGCGTTTTCGTTGATCGTGATAGCGGCGGTGGTGTGGGGACAGAAGACGAGGACCTCGCCGTCGCGGATGCCGGTCTCGCGGACGGCCGCGTCTACCTGGGCGGTGATGTCGATCATCTCGGTGCGGCTGTGCGTACTGACGGGGAATTCCTTCTGGACGATTTTCATGGCGGCTCCTTCTTACATCTGCTCGACGACGCCGATGCCGAGCAACTCGCTGAGACCGTGACGGATGGTTCCGGCCGTCAGGTCGCAGAGCAGAAGGCGCGTCGGGCGCTTCTCGGGCGCAGCGTCGAGGACGGGACACTGGGTGTAGAACGCGCTGAATTTTTGTGCCAGCTCGTAGAGATAGGACGTCAGGTAGTTGGGCCGGTAGTCAACCGCCGCCGACTCGACCGCCTCGGCGTACCGCACGAGATGCTTGGCGAGGTCCAGCTCGGCCGGCTCGCCCAGCTCCAGATCGCGGATGTCCCGGCGTTCCTCTTCGATAGCCACGCCCTTGCTTTCGGCCTTGCGCTCGATGGACTTGATGCGGGCGTAGGCGTATTGCATGTAGGGGGCCGTGTTGCCGTCCATCGCTAACATCTTGTCGAAGCTGAAGACGTAATCGCTCGTGCGATTGTTGGAGTAGTCGGCGTACTTGACCGCGCCGATGCCCACGGCGTTGGCGATCTGGGCCTTCCGCTCGGCAGACAGATCGGGGTTCTTCTCTTCGACTACGGCTTGCGCTCGTTCGACCGCTTCGGCCAACAAGTCTTTCAGTTTCACATTTTCGCCGGAGCGCGTCTTGAGCGGCTTGCCGTTCTCGCCTAAGACGCTGCCGAATGTGACGTGTGACAGGTCGATCTTCTTCCCGTCGCGCGTGTCCCAGCCCGCCATGCCCGCTACGGCGAAGAGCATCTCGAAATGCAGGCTCTGCCGCGCGTCCGTCACGTAAACGATCTTGTCGGCCAGCCAGTCCTTATCTTTGTCAAAGATGCGATATCGCAGCGCCGCTAAGTCCGTCGTGGCATACAAATAGGCCCCGTCGCTCTTGCGAATAATAAACGGCAGCGCCTGGCCCTCCTTGTTCTTGAACCCTTCCGGAAACACGCAAATCGCCCCGTCCGACTCGACGGCAAGCGTCCTTTCCTGAAGCGTCCCGACCACGTCCGCGAGCCTGTCGTTGTAGAAGCTCTCGCCGCAGACATGTTCTCTCTTGAGCGTTGCCCCGAGACGGTCGTAGATCTCCTGGCAACTGGACAGAGAGACGTCACATATCTGCCGCCAGTCGCTGAGAGCCTCTTGATCTCCCGCCTGGAGTTTTACGACCCACTCGCGGGATTCCCGGGCAAAGTCGGGATTGCTGTCGAACAACGCCTTGGCCTCCCGGTAGAACTGCTCCAGATCGGTCAAATCAACGGTCGTCGTAAAGAAGACTGCGTCACCGCGTTCGGTGAACTTCGTATGTGTGTACATGTGGCGAATGAGCATTCCGAACTGGGTGCCCCAGTCGCCGATGTGGTTCTGGCGGATGACGTTGTGTCCGAGGAACTCGAGGAGGCGGCAGATGGCGTCGCCGATGATGGTGCTGCGGAGGTGGCCCACGTGCATCTGCTTGGCGACGTTGGGACTGGAGAAATCGACGACGACGGTCTGGGCGTCGTCGGCTGGCTCGATACCGAGCCGGCCGGAGGCGTCGGCGTTGATCCGCAGGAGTTGTTTGGCGACGTAATCGGGCTTGAGCCGCAGGTTGATGAATCCGGGTCCGGCCACCTCGGGCGGCTCGCACATCTCGCCGAGGTCAACCTTCTCGACGACGGATTCCGCCAGCTTGCGCGGATTCGTCTTAAGCTTCTTGCCCAGGCCCATCACCCCGTTGACCTGGTAATCTCCAAACTTCGCATCGGTAGCCGGCCGCACAATCGCCGCACAGTCATCCCGACCGCTTACCGCCGCCATCGCAGCGGCGAACTCTTCTTCAAGAATATCAACCGTCGTTTTCATCAAATAATCAATAATCAATCATCAATAATCAATCTTCTCTGCGTCTCCCCAGAGGAGTTCGAGGTCGTAGTAGTCGCGGTATTCTTCGTCGAAGATGTGCACGACGACGGTGATGAAATCGAGGAGGATCCATCGGGCCTGCTCGTATCCGGCCCGGCCGAAGCGCGGGAATCCCTGGTTTCTGCCGGCCTCGGAAACCTCGTCGGCGACCGTGCGCATTTGCCGGTCGCTGGTTCCGGTGGCGATCACGAAGTAATCGGTGGCCGGCGACATGCCTGTCAGGTCGAGCACGACGATATCGGTGCAATGCCGTTCGTCCGCCACCCGCGCCGCAGCCAGGGCAAACTCCCTTGCTTGTTTGTTGCCTTCATTAGTCAATGACGTCATCCTCATCGGGAAAATAGAAAGGGTGGCCAAGAATGAAATTGGCCACCCTCGTACCTTACCTTGTTGTATCCGCCGCGTCAACCATGGAGCCGATACGGCGCCACCAGCGCAACGGATCACGGACGGTTTACTGTCCGCCCAGATGCAGCCATTCGCTGATCGCCGGGGCGAACTTGACGATCACGCCCGAGAAGACCACGCTGACCATCGTCATCAGCTTGATCAGGATGTTCAGGCTCGGACCGGACGTGTCTTTGCAGGGGTCTCCGACGGTATCGCCGACGACCGCGGCCTTGTGGGCCTCGGAGCCTTTGCCGCCGTGGGCGCCCTTCTCGATGTACTTTTTGGCGTTGTCCCAGGCCCCGCCGGCGTTGTTGAGCGTAATGGCGAGCACGAAGCCGGAGGTCAGACCACCGACCAGCAGGCCCATGACGCCCGCGACGCCGAGAAGCAACCCGGTGATGACGGGAACGACAATCGCCAACACGGAAGGCAGAAGCATTTCCTTCTGAGCCCCCTTGGTGGAAATCGCCACGCAGCGAGCATAGTCGGGCTTGCCCGTGCCTTCCATGATCCCGGCGATCTCTTTGAACTGCCGGCGGACTTCGTTGACCATCGCGCCGGCGGCTCGTCCGACCGCCTTCATCGTCATCGCGCTAAAGACAAAGGCCATCATCGCGCCGATGAAGAGGCCGCCGATGAGCTTCGGGTTCATGATCGTGAGGTTGTAGGCCTCGACGAAATGTGTCATCAAGGCACTGGCGGTACCGACCAGGCTCAATCCGTCCTCTTGCAGGGCAGCGAAGGCTGCCTTGACCTCTGCACTGGCTTCGGAGCCACGGTAGAAAACCACGTTTCCGACCCGGTAGAGGCCGTCGGCGCTTTCGCTGGCCAGTCGGCCGATCCAGATGCGGACCTCTTCGATATAGGCCGCCAGCAGGGCCATGGCGGTCAGGGCCGCCGAGCCGATGGCGAAGCCCTTGCCTGTCGCGGCGGTGGTGTTGCCCAGCGAATCCAGGGCGTCGGTGCGTTTGCGGACCTCTTCGCCCAGGCCGCTCATCTCAGCGTTGCCGCCGGCGTTGTCGGCGATGGGGCCGTACGCGTCGGTTGCCAGGGTGATACCCAGCGTCGCCAGCATTCCGACCGCTGCAAAACCGATGCCGTAAAGACCCATGGCCATGTTCGTGAAACCGCCGGCGAAACCGAAGGCACAGAGGATGCCGATCACAATCGTGATCACGGGAAGACCCGCCGAGTACATGCCGGTGGCCAGACCGTCAATGATCGTCGTGGCCGGGCCCATGTTGGCCTGCTCGGCGATGCCCCTCGTCGGCTTGTACTCGTCGGAGGTGTAGTATTCTGTGAATTGCCCGATGAGCACACCGGCGACCAGGCCTGAAACCACCGAACCGAATATGCCCCAGGTGATCCAGTGAAGGCCCGCCAGGACGGCCACTGCGACAATGATCAGAACCGAACTGCCCAATGTTCCGACGAGCAGGGCTCGCAGCAGGTTCTTCTGGCTGGCATCTTCCTTGCATCGAACCATGAAGATCCCGGCGAGGGAGAGCAGGATTCCCAGACCGGCAACGACCATCGGCGCCAGGACGGCCTTCAGCGGCGTGATGCCTTCCGGCAGCGTCCCCAGCGTCAGGGCCGCCCCGAGGGCGGCGGTCGCCAGGATCGAGCCGCAGTAGCTCTCGTAAAGGTCGGCGCCCATGCCGGCGACGTCGCCGACGTTGTCGCCCACGTTGTCGGCGATGGTGGCCGGGTTACGCGGGTCGTCTTCCGGGATGCCCGCTTCGACCTTGCCGACCAGGTCGGCTCCGACGTCGGCGGCCTTGGTGTAGATGCCGCCACCGACACGGGCAAACAGTGCCTGGGTCGAAGCACCCATGCCGAACGTGATCATCGTGGTGGTGATTTCGACGAGCTTGTGGTCCGCTTCCATCCCCGCCTTAACCAGCGGCAGGCCGAACAGCGTCAAGCCCTCTGTCATGTGGGCGGTCGTGTAGACGAGCTTGTCCAGGATCAGGTACCACATGGAAATGTCGAAGAGGCCGAAGCCCACCACGACCAGACCCATCACGGCGCCGGAGCGGAAAGCGACCTGCAAGCCGCTGTTGAGGCTCTTGCTGGCGCCCTGGGCGGTTCGGGCCGAGGCGTTCGTGGCCGTCTTCATGCCCAAAAAGCCGCACAGGCCGCTGAAGAAACCGCCGGTCAGAAACGCCACCGGCACAAAGGGGTTCTGCACGCCCTTGTAGGCCAGGAACGCGAAGATCGCCAGCAGAACGACGAACACGAGTGTCACGACGCTGTACTGGCGAAAGAGATACGCGTAGGCGCCTTCACGCACGTGCCGGGCGATCTCGATCATCTTCTCGGTCCCTTCCGGGGCCTCCATCATCTTCTTGTAGAAGTAGACGGCAAATCCCAGGGCCAGAAGCGACATGAGCGGGGCGATCCACCAGACCAGCGGTGTGCCGGTGGTTGCAACCGGCTCAGATGCTTCGGCTGTCTGGGCCATGGCCGCCGTGCTCAGGGCCAGAATCGGCACCGACAACCCCAAAATTCTCTTCAGCGCTCTCACTTTTTGCACTCCTTTCGAATGATCCGGTTAGCTTTGCGCATAGACTCACTGCAAAATTCCCGTCAGTGTAACGCAATGAAGTCCTTTTTCAACTCTTTTTCGCAGACGCCGGATAGAAAGTGTCTGTGCGATCTTGCGGGCGTCCTTGTTTTGGACCTTGGGCGGCCAGGGGTGGCAGCGTCAAGGCCGCAGGCCTTGGCGATGGCTCGACGCCCGGGGCTCGTATAGCGCCACAGGCAGCAGACAGGTCCCCCATCGCCAAGCTCGCGCTTGACGCTGCCACGCGCATGCCAGAATATTCTCCCGGACGCATAGAAACCGGCCTGTGCCTGTGCGGACGCTGCGCCTCTGCTGCCGAACGCCGTGTTCCGGCCGGTTGCGGCGGTTTACGTGTGGTATTCGGCGTTGATGTGGACGTATTCGGCGGTGAGGTCGCATCCGTAGCAGAAATCGCTCGCCCGGCCCGCGCCTAAATTCACGGTAATGGTGTGCTCGCGCTGGGAGACGATGCGGGTGGCCTTTTTCTCGTCGAATTTGGCCGGACTGCCGTTGCGAAACACGTACAGGTTGTCGAGCTTGCAGGAGAGTTTGGCGGGGTCGAGCTTTACGCCCGCCGAGCCGACGGCGCAGATGATCCGGCCCCAGTTGGGATCGCCCCCGTGCACAGCGCACTTGACGAGCGGATAATCCGCCACCGCCCGCGCCGCCCGGGTGGCCTCGGTCTTCGTAGCGGCGCCCTGGACCACCACCTTGAACATGCGCGTGGCGCCCTCGGCATCGAGAGCCATCTGCCGCGCCAGATCGGTGCACAGATCGAGCAGGGCGCCCGCGAACGTCCGGTAGCGCGGACACCGGCTCGTAATCGGGCGGTGGCCCGCCAGAGCCGAGGCCAGCAGAATGGCCGTGTCGTTGGTGCTCTGGTGCCCGTCGACGGTGAGTTTGTTGAGCGAATTGCCCACTGCGTCCTTCAGGGCGGCTTTCAGGAGAGGTTTCGTGATCGCTGCGTCGGTGGTGAGAAACAGCAGCGTCGTGGCCATGTTGGGCCCGATCATGCCGGCGCCCTTGACCGCGCCGGCGATCGTGACGTCCCGGCCCGAGATCCGCAGCTGGCGCACCGCTTGCTTGGGCTTGGTGTCCGTGGTCATGATGGCCTTGGCAAAGTCCAGACCCGCCTTTGGCGAGTCGGACAGCCGGCCGGCGGCTGCCTCGATCCCATCGACGGCCTTCTGCACGGGCATCTGTTCGCCGATAATGCCGGTTGAGGCCACGAGAACCTGCTCGATCTTAGCCCCCACGTGTTGCGCGGCGGCGCCGCACATCTTCACCGCGTTTGCCAGCCCCCTCTTGCCGGTGCAGGCGTTGGCGTTGCCCGAGTTGACCGCCACCGCATAGACCTTCCGGCTTCGCACGTGCTCCCGGCAAACCTGCACCGCCGCCGAGGTGATCCGGTTCGTCGTAAAAACCGCCGCCCCCGTCGCACCGCTCGGGCAGACCAACAAACCGAGGTCCGTCTTCCCCGAAACCTTAATCCCACAACCCAACCCCGCCGCGAGAAATCCCTCGGGCGCGGTAATCGTTTCATTTGCCATACTCATCTCCATTGTCTGCGCAACAGGTCGCTCGGTATTTGCGTTCAGTTCCGTTTGCCGATGATCGCGCAGATGTAATCGAATAGTCCTTCTCTTAACTCCTCCGGAGTCTCCCAGCGTATCTGATTGTACTGGGCCGTGTCGAAATGTACGTTTGCCGCATCATCCTTGCGGACACTCCAGATGACAGGTACTCCTAATCCGAGGGCATAGCCAGCCTCGAAGTACACACCGTTCCTTTGTTCTGTGACGTCAGCAACCACGAACCGCGAGTTCTTGATCTCCGCCATGATCTTGAAGATGATGTTATCGTTGTGAGGCTGTTCGTCAACGCGGCAGGCCGTGTATCCCGCCTGCTGTATCGCAGGCTTGATCGCTTTTTCCCACATTGATTTCATCTCAGGCGAGAACGACATGGCCACGAATCCCTGCGTCTTCTCCTCGAGGTCCGATGCGTGCTTGTCAAGATAGTCCCAACCATCTGATGTGATCTTGACGCGATCAGACGGCATCTCGACCAAGTTCCGTCTTGTAAGGGCTTGAAGGTAGAAGTTGAATTCTCTCAGGCTATCCGCGTATGCGAGAGAAAAGTCCTCCTCGAGGTTTAGCGTGACCTTGTCTCCCGGTGCGGCGGAACGCCTTTCAATCGCCTTGAGTAGCTTGATTTGCTTCTCCGATGGTTTGTAGTCAGGAATGCTTGCTTGAAGGATTTCAATCCCCTCGTCCGTCAGTTCCGGATGCTTCCCTTGGTCGTTTTGTTCGCGAATCCACGCCGAAAGCTTGCGATCGGGCGTCTTAATCGGGCACGCGGTAGGCCAGATCGAAGGAGCCTCGTACTTGCCACAAACGGGGCACTCATAGGAAGCCATATTCTTGCTGAGGTGCGATATCTTGATGTCTTCGTCGCGCTTACAGATTGGACAGGTGGCTTTTTCTTCGCTCATAGCTTTGCTCTCCCTGCTTTTTTTCTTCCAGGTTCATGACGCCGTTGAAATAGTCGCTCCATACGAAAGAATCTGCAACAATCATTTGTCCGTTCTCATTTCTTCGCGATTGCCCGTCCAGCGGAGTTTTCCCCGGGCTTGCCGGATCTCCTTCTGGCGATTGAGCTGAATGAGCAGCTTCAGTCCTGCTTCGATGGCTTTCTTCTTGGTCTTGTAGCCTGAAAGCTCCAAGGCGGTCTGCATCAGATTGTCGTCAAGTACAACGTTCGTTCTCATCGTCAATCTCCCGCAGTCAGTGTCCACGCGAAGATCATACACATTCTGCATAGATCCGGCAAACGTCCTGCAGGCAAGACTGCCTCGGTCTGCCGAGCAAGTGCGCCGGGGGCTGTTCGGTTAACGCCGGCGGGCGGGCGTGGGGCTGGCGAATCTTAAGCCTTGTTGCTTGCACACGCTTAGGAGGCGCTTCATCTCTTCCACCTTCTTGGGGTGGGTAGGGGCGAGATTGTTGGTTTCATGGGGGTCGGCGTTCATGTCGTACAACTCGTATTCCACGGTGGTGCGTCGGCCGGCCCGCCCGGGTTGCAGTTCGAGGAGCTTCCATTTGCCCTGGCGAAGCGCGAAATCGCCGTGGTCGGAGACGTGACCACCGGTGTCGGAGATCAACGCCGGTCTGTCTCGCACCTCCGAGTCCCGGCCGAGCAGGGCGGGCAGGATGCTGAAGCTGTCCTCGGCCGCATCGTTCGGCAGCCTGTACTCCAGGAATTCGGCGAACGTGGCCATCATGTCGTTGAGGCTCACGGGCACGTCGGACCGCGTGTTGGCCTTGACCTTCTGCGGCCAGCGAACGATGAACGGCACGCGATGTCCGCCCTCATAAGCACTGTTCTTGTAGCCCCGGAAGGGCCCGGCGGATCGGTGCCCGTTGACGCCTTTGCGCGGCCCGTTATCGCTGGTGAAGATCACCATCGTCTCGTCCAGAATGCCGTGGCTCTCCAGGGCCTTGCGGACTTCTCCGACGCACCAATCGACCAGGGCGTTTAGATCGCCGCGGGGCCCCGCCTTGCTCGCGCCGCGGATAAACGACGGCGTGATCCACGGGATGTGCGGGGCCGACAGCCCATAGTAAAGGAAGAACGGTTGCTCCGGCTTCTGCTTCACGTGACTGTCGATGAACCCGACGGCCTCCTCGGCCAACTGCATGTCTACCTTCTCCTGGTCCCAATCGGCAACCATGAGGCCGGGGTACACGCCGGGTTGCTCGTTCATGTCCGCTGGCGTGGGAATGGACGGTGTCCCGACCCACCGGTCGTTCCGGATGAAGCAGTAGGGGGCGTCGCTGGTGGAACACCCGGCGGTGCCGAAGAAATAGTTGAAGCCGAGATCGCAGGGCCCGCCGACGATGGGCTTGCCGAAGTCGATGTCCTCCTCGTTCATCGTGTACTGGCGCTGGAAGCCGTCCAGCTTCTTGCACGGGTACCACAGACCCAGGTGCCACTTCCCGACGTATCCGGTGTGATAGCCGCACTCGCGCATGAGCCGGCCCCAGGTCAGTCGTTCCGGCGGGATAACGGGTGGGTCGTACGGCATCACCAGCGAATGTCTCTTGTGCGTCCGCCAGTAGAACCGTCCCGTCATGATGCCATAGCGCGTGGGCGAGCACAGGGCTCCGGCCGAATGCGCATCGGCGAAGCTTCGGCCTTCGCGAGCCAGGCGGTTGATGTTGGGCGTGGGGATCAACGACTCGGGATTGTACGCCTCGACGTCACCCCAGCCCATGTCGTCGGCCATGATGAACACGACGTTCGGCCTGGCGGCGCGGGATCGACCGGGGGACATCTTCGCAATCGCCGCCGCGCCGGGCATAGCTGTCGCTGAGAGAGAAGCGATTCCAAGCGTCTTGAGAAAATCACGTCGGGTGGTAGTGCTGGCCATGAATGCTCCCTTCCATCAAGAACGGGTCTCAACCGACCGCGCACGCAAGTAGTTCGATACGCGGTGCGGCGTGGTTCTAAAGCTCTGTCACGATCCTGGACCGGGGGTCGTCGAGGTCGTCGTCGGCGTTGGTGAGCCTGCCGGCGAGGGCCATTTCGCGGTAGCCCTTCATCGGGTCGTAGAACGTCCGGCCCAGGTCGACGGTGTTGACGGTCATGCCCGGGCGATTGGCCTTGACCTGCGAGACGATCATCCCGTCGGGCTGGATGAAGCAGGACGGATAGGGCGAGTAGTATCCGCTGGAATTCGACATGCTCACCCAGAAGTGGTTGGTCGCGGCCCGGCACTGCATGGTCTGACGCATGATGTGCGTGTGGACGCTGGGGCCGCTCTGGCGGGCGTTGTAGAACGACTGGAAGATGCAGTGGACGCCTTGCTTGTACAACTCGCGGTACAGCTCGGGGAACCGCAGGTCGAAGCAGATCAGCAGGGCGCACTTGACGCCGTTGAGCGTGAAGGTGACGAAGCGGTTGCCGCTGGTGAGCCGCCGTACGTCCCCGGGCGTGCCGAAGCGCTTGTCGTAGCGGTCGGCGATCCTGCCCTCGGCGTCGATGAGATACAGACTGTTGTGCGGCTTGTTCGGCGGTGTCAACCGGTGCGTGCTGCCCACGACGACCCAGAGACCGAGCTCGCCGGCCAGGGCCATTAGACCGAGCGTTTCCTGCTTGAGCTTGTCCCAGTCGTACCCCTCGAAGTTCGGGAAGTCGGTCCCCACGTATCCGCTCAGGGCGCACTCGGAGAAATGAACGATCTCGGCCCCGGCCTCCTTCGCCTCGCGCAGAAACGCGCCCATGCTGTTGGCGTTGCGCCCGATCGAAGCGCCGACGGCAAACTGGCATGTCGCGACCTTCAGTGTCCCGTTATTCATCGCAGCCCCGTTTCGTCATCTGTCACACAATAGCTGTCATCCTGACCGGCGGGTGGCAGCGTCAAGCGCAGCTTGGCGATGGCGTTTTCCCGAATCGATGGATCTGGGAGTCTTCATACGCACACGTTCGTTTCTTTGCGTTCTCGCTACCTGAGCCCCATCGTTTCGTCGAGGCCAAAGAGGATGTTCATGTTCTGGATCGCCTGGCCGGATGCGCCCTTGGTCAGGTTATCGATCGCGGAGAAAACAACGACCTTGCCCTTCACGAACGCGGGGAAGACGTGACAGTAGTTCGTTGCGACGATGTCCTTCACCGCCGGGGCGGTCGGGCGGACCTGCACGAACGGCTCGTCGCGGTAGAACTCGCCGAAGAGCGACAGGAGCCGGCTGTTGTCGATCTCCGCTCGCGGCTGGCAGTACACGGTCGAGAGGATGCCCCGGTCGAACGCGCCGACGTGGGGCTGAAACAGAATCCCGACCGGCGACCCGGCCACCGCAGCGGCGACCTGCTCCATCTCGGGCATGTGACGGTGCGTCCCGATCCCGTACGCAAAGAGGTTCTCGTTCATGTTCGGGAAATGGAACTTCACCGACGGGTTCTTGCCTGCTCCGGAGCTGCCGGTCACCGCGTTGACCACGATTGAGTCCGTCTCGATGAGCCCTTCTCGCAGCAGGGGGGCCAACGCCAGCAACGCCCCGGTCGGAAAGCAGCCCGGATTGGCGATCAGTGGCGTGGCCTTGATCTCGGCGCGGAACAGCTCGGGCAGGCCGTAGACGGCGCGGGCCAGGTTGTCCACGTCGGTATGCTTCTGGTAGTACTGCTCGTAGACGTTCACGTCCTTGAGTCGGTAGTCGGCGCTGAAGTCGATGACCTTGACGCCCGCGTCGAGCAGCTTGGGCACGAACTGCATCGAGACCTTGTGCGGCAGGCAGCACAGCGCCACGTCCGCCGATTGCGAGAGCTTGTCCAGATCCAGCGGCTCGACCGGCAGGTGGCAGCGGCCCTGAAACTCCGGGAAGATCTCCGCGGCCGGCCCGCACTCCTGGGGCAGGGCGGTCAGATACGTCAGTTCCGCCTCGGTGTGCCGCAGCAGGATGCGAATGGACTCGGCGCCGGTATACCCGCTGGCGCCGATGATTGCGACTCGTACCATGATTCTTGTCCCCTATAAAAAACAGCCGCTGAGGTTGGCTCGGCGGCTGTCGTGATTCTGCGATTGGATTGCCAACTCGATTTACCGCTTCGAGAACTGGAACCTCCGCCTTGCACCCCGCTGGCCGGGCTTCTTTCGTTCAACCATCCTGGGGTCGCGGGTCAGGTGTCCGCCGTCGCGCAGGGGCTGGACGTAGTTCTCGTCGTAGGTCCGCAGGGCTCGTGCCACGCCTAACAGCGACGCGCCGGCCTGGCCGGTGATGCCGCCACCCTTGACGTTGATGAAAACGTCGAAGGCCTTCTCGGCCTGCACGGTCTTGAGCGGCGCGACCACCGCCTTGCGATCCTGCTCCCGCGGGAAGTAGTCGCTGAGCTCGCGCTTGTTGACGATGAGCTTGCCGCTGCCCGGACGGATTCGCACGCGAGCCACCGACGTCTTGCGCCGGCCGGTGCCCCACCAGTATCCGTACTTCTTTTTGCTGTCATCGCCCGGTCGCGGAGCCACAGTGGGCTTGGCTTCGGGCGTCTCCGTCTTGGGCGTTTCGGCCTTGGGTGTCTTACCCTCAGGCGTTTCGACCGTGGACGTTTCACCCTTGGGCGTTTCGGCCTCAGGCGTTTGGGCCTGCGGTTTCGATTCAACGGCAGCGTTTTCAGGCTGATTTTCTGTCATAGTCACGTTCCGTTTAGGACAATTCTATTTTTTCGGGTCTCTGCGCGTGATGGTCGTGTTCGGGACCCCGGCAGACCTTGAGCTTCTTGAGCATCTTGCGTCCGAGCCGGTTCTTGGGCAGCATGCGCCGCACGGCCAGCTCAATGACTCTCTCCGGCTTCTTCTCGATCATCTCTTCGAAGCTGGCGTATTTGTGGCCGCCCGGGTGGTGCGTGTACCAGTCGTAGACCTTCTGCTGGGCCTTCTTGCCCGTGAGCCTGACCTTCTCGGCGTTGACGACGACCACGTAATCGCCGACATCTACGTGCGGCGTGTACGTCGGCTTGGTCTTACCCATCAGGATCGGCGCGATCTGCGCGGCCATCCGGCCGAGGATCGCCCCCTCGGCGTCCAACAGCACCCATTTTTGCTCCACTGCGTTTTTCTTGGCCATAAACGTCTTCATAGGCGTACTCTCTTCTCAGTCCGGCATAGAAACCACGCATTGTAGCAAACGCGAAGATTCTGTCAAACTATTTTTTCTCCCGTTTTACACGTTTTCAGCCCCAAAGCAATCCCCGCCCGCGAATCCCCAATCCCGCTACTGCCGGATTGACCACAGAGTCCCAGAGAATGTAGGGCATCACATCTAACCCCTTCTTTTGAAAAGCTTTACATTCATCTCTGCGTCCTCCGCGTCTCCGTGGTGCATCTCCGCCAGCGGCAAATTGGCTTTGTTTTGCGTTTGGGCCCTTTCGTTTTCGAGCATCGGATTTGGGGTTTCCCAGTTTCGCCCGTACCCAATTCGGTTCGTTTGACATTCCGCGTCGCTTGCTGCCGACCCGGCGAGAGTTCGATCTGCCGTTCCGCCTCAGTTCCAGGTTTGCCCATTTTGAAATTGGCTTTGTTTCGCATTTCGAGGCCTGTCTTTCGGCCGGCGAATGCCTTTAGGATTTCGAGCTTCGGATTTCGGCTTTCCCGGGCCTACCCCCGCAGGCATTGTGAATCGATCGCTGGCCTCGTCCCTGGATCTGCTTCCCACGATCCTCAACCTGGCCGGTCTGCCGCTCCCGGCCGATCGGATCATTGACGGCAAAGACCTGTGGCCGCTGCTGAGTGCTTCAGAGGCCACCAGCCCGCATTCGTTTGTTGTGAGCATGCACCACGACCGATTTATGACCATCCATTCCGGTCCCTGGAAACTGCACGTGCAGGCGCAAAGGGCGTATCGACCGCCCCGATATCTGTCGATCTGGAAGGATGCGCGGGGTCCGGATGGCGTGACGCTGATCGCGCCGCTCGAGCAGTACACGCCTGCCAGTTACCCGGGCTTGACTTCGGGCACCGAGTCCAAGCCGGGGGTGCTCTTTCACGTGACGAACGATCCCGGCGAACAGGTGGACGTCGGCGCGCGGCACCCGGAGGTCGTACAAAAGCTGCGATCTTATGCAGAGTCCGTCATGGCCGAGATACCCACACTCAAGCCCCCTGCAGTAACCGGCAAGGTGCAGCGGATCACTGGCGGGCGTCTGGACTTCTGGAACGATCCCAAAGCGCCCTGACAGGCCATCTGAAAAATGTCATGAATTGGAGATCATATGACACGACAGGTAACGGTCATGTCCGCTTGCGTAGTAGGTGTGGGGTCCACTTGCATAGCATCTTCACAGGCGCAGTGTGTGTTATTCAAGAGGATCGATAGGTGCCCCGAGTGGCCCCATGGGTGCTTGACAGGTACATTGCGCCCCAAAGGACCTTTGCCCCGTCACTCAGCGCTTTTCGGAGCCAATGCAATGGAAGTCTTCATAAGGTAACTGCACGTGCAGCGATCGGTGGCGTCAGGCATCAGCACAAGCCCCTCGGCCACGATCGCGTTGATCCAGCAGCCCGGACGCACGGGTCCATAGTTTTTCACGGCCGAACCGCTCAACAGATCCGTATATCCCAACGTCCCTGACCGATACAGCAGCAGATGGGTCGACCCCATCATTGGGCCGCAACCCCCCGGCTGACGATCCTTGAGATCAAAATCCACATTCTGTGTGCCGGTGAGCAGATCGAAGGCGTGTGGCTGCGCATAGATCGTCAAGTTGTTGATGATCGGGCGGGATATGTAACGCGCTGCTGTGTCCCAGAGGCGCTTCCCGTCCGACGCGCGGAATCCAGTGAGCCGGTCGCCCTTCTCTGAGGGCAGTTGATACGAACGCTGCGAATACTGATACCCCATGAGCAGAACATTGTGCTTCGAACTCACCGCGAGTGTCGTACCGTAAATGTCCTTGTCTTCTTCCCACAGAGTCTTACCTGTGCGGGCGTCGAGGCACAGCAGGTGCCCGTCTGTGGGTTCCTTGGCCTGCGGCATGGCTGCGTGTTTGTCTCTTTCCTTATCCGGCAGGTCAACGATCTCCTTCGATTTGTCGATCAGATAGACCTTACCGTCACAGATAGCGATGGCGTTGTGACGTATCGATTCGCGGGCTTCATAGACCCACCGGGCTTTGCCCGTCTCGCTATCCAAAGCAAACAGACTCCGCGACTGGGTCAGCAAATCCTCCATATTCGAGACGTTCCGGAAAAGCTGCCGCACAACGTACGTCTCGTCCGCAATCGTGCCGTAAAGAGTGCCGTCACTCCAGGCAATATAGCCCCACAGGCCGTCCTTGTCCGGAACCGTATACTCGCGTTCGAGTGTACCGGTTTTCATGTCGATGCGAAGACATCTGCCGCCTTGCCGAACAAACACACTGTTATCCCCAAGGCACATGTTGCTCCCCGTGCCGGCCGTTCCCACGAGATGTTCCTGATCGTAGGCATCGAGTACGTTCTCGATGCGGTAGGACCAAAGCCGACGTCCCGTGAAAGCGTCCACGGCGAACAGACCGTCAATCGCTTCGACAATCATGATTCCGTTCCTGCACAACGGCGCAGGACCACGCCCATGCCGGCTCGGCATCCGCACACCGAAGTCTGTAAACCAACGCATCTCCAGTGGACTTCGCGCCAAGTCATCCGAAGAACACACGGTATTGGCGGCATCGGCATACTGATGTGTCCATTCGCCCGTGCCTGAAGGCATCCGACCCACCGTCCGCTTCAGATCGCCTCGTTTGCCAATCAGCGCGACGCCGCCATACGGATGGAGCAATCGACCGACTTCTTTGGCTGCCGTCACACGCGTCCCCTCGGTCATCGATCGTGCCGACACAACGAGTTTTGCGAATTGTGCAGGCAGACCCGTCTCGGAAGGGTCCCGCTCCAGAACAGTCACGCGGGTGCCGTACAGGCCGGCTTGGTTGAGCTTCTTGCGGGCGATAGCGATCTGATGCGGGTCCTCATCGACGGCAATGATGTGGAGTTGACTTGCCTTGGCCAGGGCGCAGGCCAGACTGCCATCCCCACACGCGAGATCGACACAATAGCCATCGGCTAGGTCAGCCGTCTTGAGAATTTCCCGGGCCATCTCGTGATATGACCCCTGGGTCCGATCCGTCGCCACATGGGGCTGAATTGGGCGAATCGGATCTCTGACCCGCGAAGGCTCAGGACCCACAAAGCAGTAGATCGTGCCCTTGTCAGTGGCGACGTATAAGGCCCGGTTTGCGATAGCCAGACCGAGAGCGACGCCGTCGAGTTCAGCCGACGTCACAACGGCCTTCGAATCCATGTCCACGGTGATTATCTTGCCGTTGAGCGTGCCGGCTACGACCGTGCGTCCCGCGACGACCAGAGCCGGGTCCGGAACCTGGAGTGCTTGCGGCCAATCTGCCGTCTCATTCGAAGCGCTCTCACGCACTATCGATGCGCCCACCGGATCCGAGCAGGAGACACGCCACGCAATGTCGTCGAGAGAGAGCTTGCGTACAGACTTACCATTCTTGGCTTTGGCCTCAATCCACATCGACGACTTCTTGACGGCTCTGATCTCGCTGCCCCGTGCAAATACGATCATTTCCGGGAGCACCGCAGCCGAGGAGACCGGCAACCCGCGAGCCAGGAATCGCCCGTCCGAAGCCTGGAATATGTCGTCTTCCACAACATACCGATCCTCGTCGAGAAAGGTCACGAACGGCCCCGCTCCCTTGCGGTTGCCCCATCCGGCACCCAGCCCCATCAGGTGGAAATAACGGAAACGCCCAGATTCACTGTCGAATACCGCCGGCGTGGCACGCCCGGTCGGAATGGCCAGCGAATTGCCTGCAATGGCAAGATACCCCTGAATCGAGACTCCGCTGCGGGCCCGGTTTCCCCCATGGGGCTGCTCGAGTACCAGACTGCCCGATGAATCGTTGACCCACAGTGTCTTTCCGGTGGCGGCATCAACGGCATAAAGGTATATGCCCTCCGAGGGCCAAATCCCCGCACCCCAATAAACAACACCATCTCTAACAACGGGTCCGCCCCGCGCCGGCCATCTCGAGATGAGACGATCGTTACCGAGGACCATCTCCTGGTTCCGTCCACCCCGTCTTTTCCACAGCAACCTTCCGTCGTGAACAGCCAGGCAGTACAGATACCCATCATCGCTGACGACAAAGAGCCGGTCCCTCCAGGCTGCCGGTGCAAATCGCACGGGACCATCGGTACAATATGTCCATTTCTCTCGACCGGTCCTGGCGTCAATCGCATAGACCCTGCAATCGGATGAACTGCCAAAGACAACCAAACCTCCTGAAACCACCGGCTGAAAAGTCAAATCAAAGGGCATTCGCGTGTCACGCCCTGACCAAGCGGGCTGCGGCGGACAGTTGGCCCTCCTGACCCAAGCCATCTTCAGTTCGGTCGGCAGAGGGTCACTCGTATAGCCACTGCGTGCTGCATCGGCCCGGTACATTGGCCAATCCGAAGCGTGAAGGTCTTTGCTTGCCAACACTGCCAAGACCAGCATGAGCCCTGCACAAGCGGTCGTTCGATAGTGCATTCTCAATAATGGCTCCATGTGGAAGCCCCTTGTGATATTCTTGTCAGGAATTATCCGGATATTCATCTGATCTGTCCGAGTTAGTATCAGCATAACGTTGAGCCCCCCAATAGTGGGACACGGAATTAGCTCTAATCATGCGACCTTTGGGGGCGGCTTGCAAGCATTGCTTTGGGCCTGTGTGCGCCTGTCACGCGGCGATGGGACCACCTCGCGGCGGCTGGATTCGCAGGAAACCGGCCGATCTTCAGATGTGCTGCGGTTGAAGTGACGGGGCTTTGTTGTTCCGAAGAGAGAATGCGAACATGTTTTTACGCGTTCGCAGACGAAACAAAAACGGCAAGCAGCATCGCTATTGGAGCATCGTCGAGAATCGACGCGTGTGCGGTTGCCGGGTGGTGCAACGCCAGGTGCTTTATCTCGGCGAGCTCAACGACAGCCAACGCGCCGGTTGGGTGCGAGCCATTGAAGCATTACAGCCAGCCACCGAACAGGCCCAGCAACTGGCTTTATTCCCCGATGATGTCGAATGCCTGCCCAGCCAGCCCCCGCCACGGATTTACGACAAAGGAGTTATGCAGATGTAGTGCCGACCTTTGCCATCTTCGGACGGTAGAATAAGGACTTACAAACGTTTTTGTGCCGAATAGGGAAAGTCGGGTCAACAGCCGCAGACAAAGCGTCAGGGCCATGAAACGCTCGCCCAAGGAGGGACTGGACAGACGTTTCAAGATGAGCGTCATCGAGGTATATGGGAAATGCATGTTTTCTTCTTTTTCATGTAAAACTTTCACGATTTTCTCGAATAGTATGCTATGAAAAAGGATAGCAAAGATATGGATCGTCAATTCAAAGGCCAATTTGCACAGCAGTGGACGCAGGTTCAGCCAATCGTGGCTTCCTATGTACGATCCATGATCTTGAGTTTCCACGACGCCGAGGATGTGATCCAGGAAGTGGCGGTGGCGTTTGCCATGAGTTTTGAGCGATACGATCCGGAAAGACCATCAGTTCCGTGGGTGTTATCCATAGCCCGACATAAGGTCATCGATTATATCCGTGCTAAGGGCCAAGCGCCGACGGTGTTCGATGAGAAGACCCTTGAATTCCTTGCCCGCGCCTATGCCTCCGTGCAGGACGAGTCCCAGGAGATTCAGGAGGCTCTGCAGGGTTGTATGCAGAGGCTTAATGAACGTCCGCGCCACGTGGTGAATCTCCGCTATATGCGGGATATGTCGCTGACGGAGATCGCCCAGCGCCTGGGGATGTCGAATAACGCGGTTTATGTGATGTTGCACCGGGTCAAGGATGCCCAGGCCGAGTGTGTGCAGCGGAAACTGAAAATCCAATGGAAGATCTCATGAAGAACCTGATTCTTCGATATCTCGACGGCCGTCTGAAGCCTGACCAAATGCAAACCCTGCAGGACTGGATTAACGTCGATGAGCAGAATGCCCGTACCTTTGTGCGCTACTGCATGGTGCACAGCCACATGCGCAGTCAGTGCATGGAGGAGGATCTACGTGAGTCGTTGACCATGTTCACGGAAACGGATCCGCCGAGTGCGGGAGTGGATGCCAGTTCAGTTTCTTCGGAGGCGATCCTGGGAGTGAGAGATGCAGATTCGGAGGCGAAGGTTCAGCGGATTCGTGAATTCGCTGAGCGTGAACTGCAAACCTATATGGATGAGCAAGAGCGTCTGCGTCGTGAACGGCAGTCAGAAATCCTGCGACGTCACAATGCCTGGCAGGAATTTAGAAATCGGATCAATGAGCGGTTCACCCATCTCGTGTATTCTCTGACGGCCTATAGCAAATTGGTTTTGCGTGCCTGTATTCTAATCTCAGTGATCCTGTTATTGGTATTGGTGATACATGGCCAATACCGACAACGGGTGATCGCCAACTTGGTGGAAGAGATGGATGCCGTGTGGGTGACGGCACCGGAGACCAAGGCCTTGCGAGCCGGCACGCTGGAACTGCGCCAGGGCTTCGCTGAGATACAGTTTAGTAATCAAGTGACCGTGTTGCTGGAGGCCCCCTGTCGTTTGGATCTGCACTCGCCCAAGAAAATGAGTTTATACGAAGGCACGTTAACGGCTAAGGTGCCCAAGCAGGCGGTGGGATTTACAGTCAAGACGGCCAGTTCCAGGGTGGTGGACCTGGGGACCGAGTTTGGAGTGCGTGTCGGTGAGGGCGGCAAGACCCAGGCGGCTGTTTTTACAGGCAGTTTGCGTTTCTCAAGTCTACATAAATCGCCGACCTTGGGAATTAAATCCTTGATCGTACAACAGAATCAGCAGGCTGAGACATCGGCGGACGGCATACTCACCGGGCGCGCACAGCCCTTACCCAAGAATCATGGGTATCTGCTTTCCTGGCAGGATGTGGACGATCTGAAACAACGTCAACTGCACGAGCGTCTGTATCTGCCCCAAGCCACGGGCCAATGTCGGATCCTCAGGGAAAGACCCCAAAGCCTGCAGGAAGGATCGCTGGCGAGCAACGAGCACATCTTTGTATTCCTTGAACGCGAGGACGTCCAACTCCCAGAGGACTGGGTGGGGCCAGTCATTGCGCCGGGGCCGGTGGCTCTGGAGTATCCCCTCACGACGTCCCAAACACTGTCAGCCGGGCAGAGAGTGGACAGCTACATCGTTCACTTCGACCCGATAAGTCCGGCATCCTCATTTAATGACACCGACCCTGGATCAAATGGCCGCTGAAGGTATTCGTTTTGAGCGGTTTTATGCGGGCGCTCCGGTTTGTTCACCCACGCGGGGCTCTGCCATCACGGGACGCCATCCCTTTCGGTACGGGATTGTCAATGCCAATAAAGGTAAGATGGAAGCTGAGGAGATTACCTTGGCTGAAGTGCTCAAAGAAGAGGGCTATACCACTGGCCATTTTGGCAAATGGCATATGGGGACATTGACGACCACGATGAAGGATTCCAACCGTGGTGATGTTGGCAAGACAGAGCATTACTCGCCGCCCTGGGAGAATGGTTTTGACGCGTGTTGTTCAACCGAGGCCAAGGTGCCGACCTGGGACCCGATATACATGCCGACCGTCTTTGAAGAGGGTGAGTCCAAGAAAACTGGTTGGGAACATTTGAAACCATCCGAGGCAACGAAGCCCTTTGGCACCCACTACTGGACCGGGCCTGAAGCGCAGGTGACTGAGAATCTCTCCGGTGATGATTCCCGTGTGATTATGGACCGTGCACTGCCTTTTATCGAGGGTGCGGTAGCTGAGGACAAACCCTTCTTTGCGGTCATTTGGTTCCATGCCCCTCATCTACCGGTGGTAGCCGGGCCTGACCATGCTGAGATGTACAAGGAGTTTCCGCTGCACACACGTAATTTCTACGGCTGTATTTCAGCGGTTGATGACCAGATGGGACGCTTGCGCCAAACCCTCAAGGATCTTGAGGTCGATCAGCAGACCATGCTCTGGTTCTGCAGTGACAATGGCCCGGAAGGAGGGAGTCATTATCCGGGCACAACCAATCAGTTACGGGGTCGCAAACGCAGCCTCTACGAAGGGGGCGTTCGCGTACCGGGATTGGTGGTCTGGCCGGAAAAGATCAAGGCATCCCGCAAGGTGGCAATGCCCTGTACTACTAACCCCAAAACAAGCGTGTTGTTCGGTGCTGGGATGAGTTGTGGGTGGCGGTTTTGTGAGGGCGGGAATTCTGTGGGCCGGGCCGGGGGCCGGTTGGGTTGAAGGAATCGGGTTGTCGGTG
>Ga0272441_10005406_pt1 | contig 22215 bp, 18 predicted proteins | sample SSMProp6N_FD_193582 | JGI IMG/M metagenome (GOLD analysis project Ga0272441, IMG submission 193582) | Marine sediment archaeal communities from Little Sippewissett salt marsh, Falmouth, MA, United States - SSM-Prop-6N | ecosystem: Environmental > Aquatic > Marine > Wetlands > Sediment ... | reverse complement strand
TGAAGTGTTGACTTCAGACCGTTTTCATTGTTTCCTTCTACCACAGCGGTGTCTCCTTTCTGTTTTGGTGCTGCTTAACAGATTACACCGCTGCCTCCTTTTTTACACCAACTTTTATGGTACCTCTTGCGTTGTTACAATCACCCTTAAGGTGCTGAAGACAGCACTTAAGGGTGGCACAACAGGAAACCCCCGCACGGGGACATCCGGGAGGTGAGTTCCGGATGTCCCCTACTGCGAGTACGAAAGCCGGGTCAGGCTTTTAATCTCCACTAATTGCACTTTCCCCCACAACTTCCCCGCTTACCCGCTCCTCTTTAAAAGACCGTGACGCTTTGCGTACTTCTCACCCTGCACGAAGACCGCGTATCCAATCGGAATCAGTACCAGTCCCGAAAGTAACAGCGATCCCGCGAGTGGAAGAAGTTCGAGCGTACCCGTACCTTCCAGCAGCGCCGAGCGTACACCATTGAGCGTGTAGGTCACCGGGCTGACATGGCCGAAGGGCTGAAGCCATCCGGGAAGCGCATCCACCGGGTAGTAAACCCCCGATACAAGAAGGATCAGGCCGAGAATAATGTGAGCGGCCTGTTCACCCTTCTCCGCGCTCATCAATGGAAGTACCGCGACAACCAGCCCAAGCCCGAGCATCGGGAAACATGCGGCGGCAAGTACTACAAGCGCGCCGACAATGTTCGCGCCGGAAAGGCTCAGACTGAAGAACCATGCGGATGCAAGAAGTACGATCAGCGTTCTTGTCAATCCGTAAAGGATCGCGAACCACATTACTCCGAGCAGATGGGTCAGCCTGTGTACCGGCGCCATGAACGTGTACTCAAGCGTTCCCTCCCATCGCTCCCACGAAATCGTATGCGCGATCTCGTTGAAAATGTTCGCGAGGAAGTTCCACATGAGCGCACCGACAATCAGGTACATGACCGCCTGGTCGTCACCCGCGCCCATCGTCTTACCGATCAGCCCGATCGAGAAGGTCGAGACTGTCGAGTAGACGAGGAAGCATATCTCCCAGCCCATGTATCGCCGGATAAGGTGCACGTTCCTTTCGAGAAACGCGTAACTCGCCTTCAGCTCTCCCAGGAGCCTTCGGCCAAGTCCCTGTCCGGCTATGGAATTAGAATTCATTGTTATCTCCTCAACTCTCTCACAGGGCAAAGCGTATGCCCCTTATTTAGCGGACCGTTTCGAAAGCCGGTGAAAACAGTCCGAGTCGGGTTCGAGTTCTATCAGGAACCCGAGGTAGTACTCCACTCTCCCCTGGGGAAGTGACTCCGTGGGGAAGAGGACGTTAAACTCGGTAGTAGACATTACTGTTCCTCCTCTCCTTTGAGGACGCCTCCGGTTAAGTGGAGGAACACATCCTCAAGGGTGATATCGTTGATTGTTTTATCAGTCGCACTTCCGTTCAGGTCCTTCAGAACCATTTTCTTAAGGGCCGATGAAGTGTCCATGGCAATGATTTTGCCCTTGTCGATGATCCCGATCCGGTCGCAGAGCCGGTCGGCCTCATCCATATCGTGCGTTGTCAGGATGATCGTCGAATCGTGTTCATGCCTGACCTCGCGGATGAATGCCTGGACCTCTCGCTTCGACTTCGGATCCAGTCCGGTCGTCGGCTCGTCCAGAAGGAGCACCACCGGGCTTGTCAGAAGGGCTCTCGCGATGGATACCTTCTGCTGCATTCCTCTCGAGAAATCCTCCAGCGGGTCGAGGTACCTGTCCACCTCGAACGCAATCTTGCCGAGAATCTCCTTAGCCCTCTCGGGCGCTTCCGACATCGGGACCTCGTAAAGCCTCGCGGCGTACATAAGGTTCTCGTGCGCGCTAAGCTTCTTGAAGAACGCCGCGTCCACCGAAACCCTGTTGATCAGCCGCTGGACCCTGTAGATGTCCTTCATCGCGTCCAGTCCGTGTATCTTCACCCCGCCGGTATCCGGGAGGAGAAGCGTGGAGAGGATGCGGATCAGCGTCGATTTGCCGCTGCCGTTGGGTCCGAGAAGCCCGAAGATTTCACCGTTCCCGACATTAAATGAGACATTATCAAGCGCGGTGACCCTGGTCTTCCTGGGTATATACTTCGAGAACCAGGTGGAACCGTTCGAGTTCCCGTTGGAATTCAGCCGGGCAGCCTTTTTCTTCTTCGACTCCCACTTCCTGAACTCCTTGCCCAGTTCGCTAACTTCTATTGCGTACATTTCGTTACTCTCCTCGTACTTTGCCTTGTCGTCTGTAATAATCAGTTTGTCTGTTGTCCGACCTGTGGTCTCGACCGTATCCACTGCCGTGACGTTGTTCAGTAACATGGTTCTCTCCCGGATTCATGTATTTTTTGTTATTGAATTCACTCTGTAGCCAATAAAAAAACCTCGATCTTCTTCGATCGAGGTCTCGCTCATTCCATTCATATGGTGCTCACCTATCTTATGAGCACCTCCGGAATTTTGCGATGACCCCGACCAGCGGTAACCAGATCAGACATGACGCCAGTTGACCTGAATCCGGACACACGGGTCCCCTCAGTGGGGCTTACGAGGGCCGAATTATGCCTGTGGCACATGAAAGTAATCGTCATGGCGTTCAACTGGCCTCCTTTCTGGTTTCTTGATCTTGTCATAAAAAATTCTCTTTCAGCATCAAATCCCGCAGACACAGTATCGTCAGCAGGCTTAGCGTTTTTAACCTATTTCGTGGATTTTGTCAACCATTTTTAGAAAAAAATTTCCATTATGTATCAATCGTGATGAATTATTGCTTTATCGCATATTAATGTTATAGGAAATTGTGGTCCCCCGTTCGAAAAAAAAATTAAAATAATTTTTAAAAAACCCGCAAATGGTGGTTATCTGCTTCCCACAATTACCGCGATTAATGCCAGCACCGCCGCCACCCCGTAAAGCACAAGTACCGTTCCCCTGTGTCCAAGCCCCCTTCGCGCAAGCTTGTGATGCACATGATCCGTGTCCGCCTCGTAAAGCTTCCGCCCCGAAACAGTCCGTCTCAGTATTGCCCACGATGTGTCGAACAGCGGAAGGCCAAGAATCAGAAGTGGAAGCACAACAGTAAGTGCGGTCGTTGTCTTGAAAGGCCCGAGGATCGATATCGTCGCGAGAAGGTACCCCAGAAGGAGGCTTCCCGCGTCACCGAGGAATATCTTCGCGGGATAGAAATTAAACGGGATGAATCCAAGCGTCACCCCGAGTACCGCCGCTGACATAAGCGCTGCCGCGACCTGGTTCTGGATAATCGCGAGTATCAGGAACGCGATCGCCGCGATCGCGGTAATCCCCGACGCGAGCCCGTCGAGGCCGTCGATCAGGTTCACGGCGTTCATAAGCGCGGTTATCCAGAAAATCGTCAGGATCACCGTGATCGGACCGTTGAGATAGATATACTCGGTCCACAAGCCCGTCAAAAATCCGATCTTCACCCCGAACAAAATCCCCCCCGCCGCGATAAGTACCTGGAACAGGAACTTCCGTCCCGGACGCAGCCCGAAGAGATCATCAAATAGCCCGACGATGAAGATCAGTCCCGCACCGATCGTGATTCCCATCACTGCGTAAATCTCCTCCGGGCGAAGCTCCTCGGGAAGAAACGGAAAGCAGACGAAAATCGACGCCATGAATCCTGTGAACAAAGCGGTTCCGCCAAGTGTCGGAACCGGACGGTCATGCTTCTTGTGCTCCTTCGGAACATCCATCACGCCGCGTTTCTTCGCGAACCGTATGATTGCGGGAGTGGTCACGATCGAGACAATAAGCGCGACGATGCCTGCAAGTATCACGGGATATAAATGCTGTACGGGCACAAGTGAATTATATCAGGATACGAAAGATTTCGTCATCGGAAGCAATGTACTTTCCAGGCCCAATAAAAATAGCCCCGATTGCCGGGGCTTGAATTCTTCACATGATTTCTTTCAATTATTCCGGAAGGAGCGTGAAATCGAGCTCCGACAACTCGCCTTCCATTATCTCGACGTAACCATCATCGGGTTCGTATCCATCCGCGAATGCCAATCCGGCGTTCGTTCCGATCACCGGGTTCGGGAAATAATATTCACCCGTTTCATCCGCGAGCGCCATGAACTGGAATTCCGGATGCTGCACGTTATAGAGCCACACGAGGCCGTACTCAAGCGGTTCACCCATCATGTTCTTGACCGTCCCGGACAACTCTCCGGTCGGAATGTAATCCGGAACCGGGAACACTATCGCGACCGGACCCTGGTTCTCGTTCGGGTAAACATCCCATGATCCGCTTACCGGAAGGTACGCGGCCGAGAAAACCGATATCTCGCACGCGCCGTACGGAATCCCGTCAAGCATCCAGTACCCGTCCTCGTTCGTCGCAGCCGCGACACCGATGTTCGTACCGATATATCTCAGCTGCACAACAGCATGTTCGACCGGGTTCTGGTCCACATCGATCACCCATCCGTGCGCGTGACCGCCGCTTCCGGGTTTCAGCACAAGCGTTTCCTCGTATAGCTGGCCGGGCTGGATAAATCCGACAATCGCAGCCGGGATCTTTCCCGGTAGGAAAGCTTCGATCTTGTACGGTCCGGGAAGAAGATCGCCGAAGTGGAAATACCCGCCGGGACCCGACAGTTTCCCGTAAACCATCGGTGATTCATATGCGCCGTCCGTGTATACCGCGAGCCTTACAAGCGCGCCGTCGATCGGCATTCCCTCTTCATCGACCACGTAACCATGCATCATCGACTGCTCGATCAGGTGCATGATAACGCCGATCGGGTTGATACCCGGATTGACATGTAATCCACCCTGAACCGGGTAGAAATATTCTCTTTCGGCCCTGACAACACCATCGCCCACGGGGATTTCCTCAAGCTCGAATATCCCGAATATGTTCGAGAGGTCCGCCCTGAACACTCCGGGAGCCGTGTATTCAACGTACGCGTGAGGAACCGCGCCCGGAATTTCCGGTGACACAACCCGTCCGTATATTCTGCCCATCGTCAGGTTCTGCGGAAGGAAAAAGTCCTTTTCTAGCGGGTTTCCATCCGACGGGATACTGACCGCCTCGAAAACCGGATCGTGAAATTCCGCGACAACCGCCGCGAGCGCGTTTCCTACAGGTGCACCTGCAACAAAGTACTGACCGTACTGACCCGTGAACGCGTACGCGTACGTGTCGCCCTTCGCGACGACCACGAGCGCGCCGGATACCGGCCCGTCGCTGTCATAAACCGCGCCCGCCATCGTTCCAAGACCGATTGGCGGATCGTCCTGCGCGTATCTTGCGTATGGATTGTATTCCTGTGAGTAAAATACCTCGCCCAGTATCGAGAAAGATATCGTGTGATCGTCCCCGAGAATCGCGGGTATCTCGAAATCGCCGTTCTCGTCGGTGAACGCGGCGATCTCCCCGTCGATCCTGACCTCTATCCCCCTGACCGCTGTTCCGCCGAACGTAAATTTACCAGCTACGGCTTCACCCTCCGGGTTAAGCTCGATCGCGTGATCCGGGTCGGCTGGAATTTCGTAAGCGTCGTCCGAACTCCGTGGTGGCGCCGGAAGTGTGAAATCGGGCGCTTCAAGCCCTGTTGATGTTCCGTTGTCGGACGGTGTCGACGGGTCTCCTCCACCCGAGCATCCCGTCCATACAAAAAGAAGCAGGACTGAAAATAAAACTGCGATTGTTCTGTTGCGCATTTTGACAGCTCCTTATGGTATCCGTACGTGATGATATCATTTTTCGGGGGATTCATCTCGTGATGATCCCTCGTTCCTAATTACAGGACACACCGCTCAAATGTTTCAGAATATCGGAAATTAACTTACAATCAGTGATACTCGACAAGCTCGCTCATCTGTTCGAAAAATTCGGGATAGCTGTACCTCACGCAGTCCGGTGAGAGAATCTCCGTCTCGTCCGACGCGCACCATGCAGCGACAGCAGCGCACATTGCAATGCGATGGTCGCCGCCCGGGTCCACCACCCCGCCCCTTATCCTCTGCTCGCCCGGACCCTTCATCCCGTCCTCCAGTCCCTCCACCTCGGCACCGATCGACCTGAGCATCCCGACCGTCGTCTCGATCCGGTCCGTCTCCTTCTCCCTCAGCCTCCGCGCTCCCGTTATCTCCCACGGCCTGTCCGATATGCACGCGATCACCGATAACAGCGGCACCTCGTCGATCAGCGCCGGAATCCTCTCGGGATCGACCGGTACATTCTTAAGCGACGAGCTTATAACCATGATCTCCCCGACCGCCTCTCCGCCCGTCGCATCCTGTCCGTGCGGATCGGGTGTCATCACAAGCTGCGCTCCCATCGCCTGCAGGTGACGATAAAACGCGATGCGTCCCGCGTTCAGCCCCACGAACGGCACTGTCACCGTGCTCTCCTTCATAAGCGTAGCTAGAGAGATAGGATAGGCCGCCGCTGATGGATCGCCGGGTATGACAAGATCGAAATTCTCCAGAGGAAGCTCCCCTCCCTTTACCGTGATCGTCTTATCCATCCTGTCGATCTCGACGGTGCCCTTACCGGCAAGGTTCGAAAGAAGCCTTTCGGTATGATCCCGCGTCTGAAGTGTCTCGTGAAACACCGTCTCGCCCTTCGCGAACAGCCCCGCGAATATCACCGCCGACTTAACCTGCGCGCTCGCGATCGCCGGCTTGTACGGAATTCCCGTAAGGTCTCCGCCGTTTATCCTCACCGGCGGAGTCCCGTTTTCCGATAAGTGAATTTCCGCTCCCATCTCGCGAAGGGGTTTCGCGATGTACTCCATCGGACGCTTAACGAGCGATTCGTCACCCGTCAGAACCGATTCGAACGGACGGGTCGCCAGAAGCCCGGCCATGAGACTCATCGTTGTGCCCGAGTTCCCGCAGTCGAGTTCCTCCGACGGGGCGTCTAAGTTTCCCCCGACTCCCTCCACAATCGCGCTGTCACCGTCCGGATCGAGCGTTATCCTTACACCGAGCTGTCTCAGAACACGGATCGTCGCGCGGACATCATCCCCCGTGGACAGATTCTGAAGCCTGCACCGTCCGTCCGCGAGTGACGCGAGTATCAGCCCGCGGTGACTGAGCGACTTGTCGCCCGGCACCACCGCGAGTCCGCGGATACGTACGGCGGGTCTGATTATTATCGATTCTGACATGTGATTATCCCCGCACATTATAGCAGGCATGCAGGGTTTATTGTCTTTCCCGTAAACGATTCCCTCCCCCGGACCTGAACAAATTTCATACATCCTGTATCACTAATAGGGCGTATTCCGGGTGTTGCCTCATCACATTCAACCCGGTATGCTGTCAGACAAGGCTAAATGGTTGAACAGCGCGAAATAATCAGGAAGATCAGGAGAGTACGACTCAAGACCCAGCGACTTGTCGATACCCTCCTCGCTGGCGAGTACGCTTCCGCGTTCCAGGGCCACGGCCTTGAATTCTCCGAGGTCCGCCCGTACGCGGAGGGCGATGACGTGCGCCTGATAGACTGGAACGTCTCCGCGCGCATGAACACCCCCTACGTCAAGGAATACATCGAGGAACGCGAACTCAAGATCTACCTCCTGGTCGATATATCCCCGTCAAACGAGTTCGGCACAATCGGGAGCCTCAAGCGCGATCTTGTTGTCGAGTTCGCCTCGACCATGTCGTGGCTCGGTATCAGCCGCAACGACAAGGTCGGCCTGACCCTTGTATCCGACCAGGTTGAAAAATCGTTCCCACCGAAAAAGGGTAAACGTCAGCTCGCGAAAATCATCGAGGCGCTTCTTTTCCATAAACCGCAGAGTTCCGGCACATCCATCGAAGCCGGGATAGCCTGGCTCGGACGGGTGGCGAAGCGACGCGGCGTCGTTATAATCATCTCAGACTTCCTCACCGACGAGGACATCACGCGCCCCCTGAAAGTCCTTTCGTTCAAACATGAGGTCGTGCTCGTGCGGATCTCCGACCGATGGGAGCGCGAGCTTCCCCCGGTCGGACTTGTCGAGGTCGAGGACCCCGAAACCGGCGAGCTTCTCCTTCTCGACACCGGGAACCAGAGAATACGAAACGAATTCCTGAAACTTGTCGAGGACCGCAACTCGCGTCTCACACGCTCGCGTCACATGGCGGGTGTCGACATTATCGAGCTCAGCACCGGGGAGGATTTCATCCACCCGCTTCTGTCGTTTCTCAGGCTGAAACGATCGAGGCGACGTGCGCGCGCGGTTTGAAACTTCCGACCGTCCGGGGAGTCTGATTAGTCCGGTTCAATTGAAACCGATTCGGTATGGTGTGTTGTATAATTGACCAGTACGAAATGAGGATTTAATGCCGGTTTACTTTTACAGAAAATCGATTTCGGGTGGAAACTCAGGACGATCGAGGCCGAACGGCCTGTGGGAATGGGTGGTCGCGATTCTCGTGGCGATCGCCACAATCGTCCTTGCGATAATCGCGATCCCGCTCGCGTTCATGTTCGTGTTCGGAATTCTGTCGCTCATGTTCATCGGGCTGATCGCCGGATACATCTGGCTCGGATTCAGAATCGGATGGCGCAACCTGTGGGACATAACCAAAATGATGTTCGGGTTCGGAAGTTCCAGACGGTCGGGCGAGACAAACTGGCAGCGCGTCGGGCGTATATGGGAGGAACAGGTCAAGGGCCGTAGCGGTGTCTGGGAGAAATGACGTCCGGTGTTTATGGGACCGGATTTAATCCTTCGGAAAAAACGGAGAAACGATCATGTCGATTGTAACCGGAAGCGGAGACGACGGAAAAACCTCACTGTTCGGCGGTGACCGTGTATCGAAATCCCACCTGAGAATCGAGGCGTACGGCACTGTCGACGAGGCGCAGAGCGCGATCGGAATGATCCGGTCGGCGGGTGGAATCTCCGGTGAGATCGACCGGCTCCTTTCCGATATACAGAAGGACCTTTTCGTTGTCGGAGCCGACCTTGCGTCCCCCGATCCCGAAATGGAGGTCCCACGGGTTTCATCCACAATGATTGAGAATATCGAGAAGGAGATTAAAAAGTTTGAGGAAAAACTTCCGGAACTGAAATCGTTCATCCTCCCGTCCGGAACTCCCGCCGCGAGTGTATGTTTCTGGGCACGGGCGGTCGTCAGACGCGCCGAGCGTAACGTCGCGCGACTTCACGACAGCCCCGAAATCAGGCTGACCGATGTCCCGGGCGATGTCTCCACATTCCTCGTCTACCTGAACCGTCTCGGCGACCTTCTGTTCCTCGCCGCGAGAGCGATCAACCACGACACGGGCGCGGCCGAGGAAACCTGGCCCGGCAAATAACCGCATTCTGCATCAATCATATTCCTGTCTTCTATCTGATACCTGTCTTACGCCTGATTCCCGTCATCTTTATGATTCGTGTCTTCTGTCTGATACCTTGTCTTCCCTGTCCTGACTCCCTTTACACCGCACGATTTCAGTTTCACCTATCCTGCTGACTGTTAGTCTCTTTACACCGAACGACTTGTGGGGTATATTTTCAGACGCTCACGGGCGCGTAGCTCAGATGGTTAGAGCGCTACTCTCACACAGTAGAGGTCGATGGTTCGATTCCATTCGCGCCCACCACTCCCTTTCCACCCATTTACCCAGCACCATTCATGGCCATGTCATCCAATTACGCCACGCCCCCCAGTACCATGCATGGCCCATGCATGGGCCGTAGCATCGACGGTCCGTCGATGCCCACCAATCTGATATTGTGACAATGGTCATGATATAATAAAGAAAGAATATGTGATATAATCATAAAAGTTTATAATTTAAAAGACCAAATCAGGAATAATTTATCTTCATTTGGAGTTTATAGGAGTTAAAATCTATGCCCTGGTTCGTACAAGCTATCGAAACAACAATCTGTTTGCCTAATCGTGAAATTAGCACCTTGTATGAAGGAAGTAAGATTTTAATTAGACCTGCTACTGCGGAATTTTATGCGGATGTTTCAATTGAGTTTGAAAGTGGAAATGATTTAGCTTCAAGAAAGACTGTGTCTCGGTTTCTAAGCGCTTTATCTTGGGTCTATCGTCATGCGATTTATATCAGGGTCGCTAGTGGCGGAACAATAAGAGGAAGAATCCGTAAAAACCATATTGATCACGCATTTGGTGAAATTGATTTAAATAATTTACCTGAAATAAGCAACAATGAAAAACAAGCTTTAGCACTATCTTTGTATAGAAACGCTCTATGTGCTAATTCAATAACAACAACATGTGTAGAATTAACCCGTATTTTGGAAATCAAACTTGGTAAAGGAAGTAGTAAGATAAAGGCATGGTTTAACAAACACATAACTACTATTAAAGATGAAGATTGGCAGGAAATGTTACCGCATGATCTCGAAGCAAAACGTAGACTTAATGAACTAATTAAAGGGAATCTTAGGCAAGATATTGGTGATTATCTTTACCAGACTATCAGAAATGCATCAGCCCACGCAGGACGATGGCCCATTAATGATCCAAATGATCCACAAACCATTGAAAAACTATGTCAAGATTTATGCCTTGTATGGTACTTAGTGGAAAAATTTATTGAAATAGAATTAGGGATCGAAAGTGCTTATAGAAAACGTCCAATATTACCATCCATGTACACCTGCATGAAGTTATCAGGAATGCTTGATTGCAAGAATGAAGAATAGAACTCAGTTAATTATATACTGGGCTCTTCTTCAAATAGTCATACAATCAGGAATTTACCTTGTTACGATCTATAATTGAAGCCGTATTATGCACGTCCCTTCTATATATTCCCCTCCACCCATAAAAAAACCACACTATATGCGGTGTTGTTGTCGTTATTCAGTTTAATTCCCCCCCGCCTTATACTTATTCCACCCGCGTACTACGGGTAGTCCCTGAATACGCTCACATTAATTATGCTTCCGTTACGGTGAAGCACATGCACCTCGTACGGGTCCTCGACCGCGTCGAGCGAGCACGGAACACCCGCGTAATCCTCCGAGGGCCATACCGTCTGGGCCTTCTGGTCCTCGGCTGCTGTCTGTATGTTTTATGTTCGTTTGGCCCCCCTATTCCTTTCCGACTGCATCTCCCGTCTTCCCTGTCCGGATTACCATCACCGCCTTCAGGAGTTTCAGAAGATCCTCAGGATCGCTTATCCCCAAAAGGTAATTCCTCTCGTCCGTGATCACCCCAACACCCGATCCCTTCCTGTTGTGCCCGACAACCTTCCAGCCCTTCCACGTCTCCGCGAACTCCTGCGTGAAAATCACGTCCCTCACCGTTATCTTCTGATCCACAAGCCTGACATCCCTGATATCACCGTAACCGATCTCGGCCTTGCTGAAAATTCCAAGTCCCTGGTAATAGACAAGCCTGTCCTTATATATCCGCAGCGTGAAAACCGGGAGATTTATTGCGGCCATGACCATTAACATCAGGAACACGACCGCATTCGCGCCAAGTATCAGCCATGCAAAATACAAGTCGCTGAAAATAAGGTACTGAATCCCCGCGATCAGCATCATAGCCAGGAGTATCCCCGCGAATACATATACCGTAAGGCTGCTTTTGTATTTCTTCTCGTAAATCGGCTTTGCCGGGTCCCACATCGGCGATGTGAACGCGGTCCTCAGTCCCTCGATCACCGATTCGGGTATCGACTCCTCCTTTAAAGGTTTCACCACTTTATCCCTGATATTGAGAATGCTCCTTATCGAATTCGCGGTCGTGACTGCGTCCTCGCATCCGACGAGACTTTTTTTCTCGCCCTCCACTATCGCAATCGCGTCGCTCCCCTTGATGTAAACCATCCTGCGATAGCCCTTCCACTTTTCGTTATCGTTCCGATCGACCGACCTGTGCACTTCGATCCTATCGATATTGACCGGATCAATCCTCGATTTCAGCAGAAACAAAAATCCCCTCGCGATCTCAAGGCGGTCCTCGTAGACCCTCAGCCGGACCTGCGGGACCGCGAATAGCGCTGTCAGGAACGCCATCGCAGTCGGTACCTGCTGAAATAGCTCCCCCCAGAACGAGTAGTACGGTGGGGGATCGATGGCCCTGACAATTACAAGAACCATCAGCGCGATCGGTCCTGCAAGTCCGACAAGCGTGACCAGTATCCTCGCGATGGGTTTTCCGTAGTGACGGGTTTCGAAAAGTACATCCATGGGGTTCATTTAAAACCGAAGTTATTCTTCAGCTGAACTGTCGCATATTCCGGGTCCGGGCAACTGAGTATATAGTTTTTCTCCGTCGTTTCAATTCCCAGCACATGCTTCGAGCCGGTGACCGTAAACGCCCACCATCCGCCCCACTTTCCGTAGCCGCCCTTGATCCCCCAGCCACCGAAATCACGCATTGGACTGTAGGTGATCGGTTTTACATCCGTGATATTGCCGATATCCAGCCTGAATTTGATCAGCTTCAGCATGCCATACGTAACCTCGATGTAATCCGGGAACGCTTTAACGTGAATCGACGGGATGACCCCAAAGATTCCCACGCCGAACACGAACAGCATCGCCTTGAGGCCGATAACAAGCCAGAGCGGCTCATCGCCTTCGAGCGGAGTAAAAATAGCCATCGCTATCATCAGCACGGACGTAAAGATGATCAGCCACTTGAAGGTCGGGGACTCGTCCCTGTATTCGTAAACCGGTTCCATGTCTCTAATAAAATCGGACTTTACAACCCGTTGCAAGGTTGCATCGGAATTTTTTATCAGAAAAGAAAATAAATAAATTGTTTACAGGGCTACATTGGATTACATTTTTCATATGGTACCGGGGATATTATAATGAGCTTAGTCCTTAACGGAGAATCCAGATTTTGGTTTCAACATCGCTTAACATCGACCAGGCAGTAGAGAAAATCAAGGAGCTACCCACGCTCCCCGATGTCGTATTCAAGGTCAACGAGGTCGTGAACGACCCGAACACCTCCGCGGTTGATCTCGAAAACGTGATATCGCACGACCAGGCCATCGCCGCGAAGGTTCTTAAACTCGTGAACTCGGCCTTCTACGGACTTCCCGGACGGGTTGACACGCTCGCACGTGCGATACCGCTTCTCGGATTCTCCACCGTCCGCAACCTCGTTCTGAGCGTGTCAATATTCGATCTCGTTACAATCGGCGGGTTCGACATGAAGGATTTCTGGCGACACTCATTCGCCACGAGCGTCGCGGCATCTACAATCGCAAAGGCCGACGGACTTCCGGACGCTGAATCGCTTTCACTCGCCGGCCTGCTTCACGATATCGGCAAGGTCCTCTTGCTGAAAAGCTTCACCAACGAGTACCGGGCCGTCGTGGACATGATGAACAAGAAACAGATCACTTTCCTCCAGGCCGAGCGAAGCCTCTACCAGACCGACCATGCCGAGGTAGGTGCCGCAATCGCCGAGAAGTGGGGATTCCCACCGAACATCACGGCGGCCATCGGTTATCACCACAATCCGGACATGGCAGGTGATATGTCCGACTTCACCTCCATCGTCGCGTCCGCAAACGTACTGTGTACTATCAACGAAGATGCGTACCTGATCGAAGGAAACCAGGAAACCGCTGCGGAAAGTGTCGAACCCCTTCACCCCCTGTCTGAAAAAGCGTACAGGCTTATCCTCCGTGAACTCGACAAGCAGATGCAGTTCTTCGAGAACTTCATCGACCGCATGGAAGTGTTCAGGCGTCCAAGCCCTCTCCTCCTCGAGGAGGAGCGAAAGGCAAAGGGCGAAAGCAGCATCTGGAAACTCCCCGGCGAGTAACAGCAGCCCCTCTTTCATTCACCATCCTTGTTAATGCATGGAAGCCCATGTAAAATTCCACCGGACCCCGTGTCCGGCTGAAACCCGTTACCCGTACATCCCGCCTGATGGCTGATTACTATGACAAACGACATACCCTCAGAAGCTAAAACACTCTACGACGATGCGGTCCGTATTCTCCAGGAGGACATGGCGCAGAGACGCGCCATCCGTGGAACCGAAATCGTAATCGAGAATCTCCGCGAGGCGATTCAGATTCACGATGATTACTTCGAGGCGTGGAGACTTCTCGGCGAGCTGTACATGGGCACGGAGCAGCCGGTCTACGCATACCTCGCTTTGAGAAAGGCGCACGGGCTGAGAAGTGACGATCCCGCGGTCGCGGCCCTTTTTGCGGAAGCATCTCTTATGCTGAACCGTCCCGAACTCTCGCTCAAGTACCTGGAAAACATTGAGGCGGGTGACGACGACATTCCCGAAGCGGTCCTGAAGCTGAAGGCGATGGCGCTTTCACTCGCGAAAAAATGGGACGAGGCGGTCGACGCGTTCGGACAGGCTCTCGCCGTATCACCCTACGACGGGGATATGCGTCGCGAATGTGCCAAAATTCTCAACCGGCTTGAAAAACGCAGCATTGCCGCAAGCGTCCTCGCCGATTATCTCGACCCGTTCAGAAGCTACATAGAAAAGCAGCCGATTATACTCGACACCAAATGGATACTTGAGCCCGGCACCGCACTCGATCATCTCTCAGAAGGCGCTTCCGCTGCAGCCGCAGAGATCGAAACCGTCGCGCATCCGGAGGATTATCGCGCATGGTACGAGCTTGGGAATATCTTCCTCGACGGCGAGGAGTACGCGGCTTCGGTCGTCTGCTTCAAGAGGGCGCTAAGGGTTCATCCGGACTATTACGACGCGCTTCACAACATGGGGATAGCCCTTGAGGAGATGGGTCGCCAGGAGGATGCTCTCCAGATGTACGATGCGGCGGTCGAGGCCAACCCGGACCTGCCCGATGCCTACCTCTCGACTGCTGAACTTCTCGAGGAACTTGCCCCCGATGAGATCGACGAGATATCTCTGAATTACCTCATGTATTACAAGCTTGATCCGGAAGCCGAGGGCTTCGAGGCGCTCGAAAAGAGAATCCGCGAGCAGCTTGAGAAATCGCCCGACATCTCTCAGATCCTGCTCCTTGCACAGGTCTACCTTCTCCAGGATGAGATCGAAAAGGCCGACTCCGTTCTCAGTCTGATTGGTGGTGGTTATGGTGAAGCCGCCGTTCACTGGATCAGGGGCCGCATACTGTATGAACGCGAGGATTTCACCGGTTCACGAAAAGCGTTCACGGCCGGGATGGAAATTGTCAGCCAGAACAATATCGAACCCCAGATCGACGACGAAGACATCGAGAGCAGGCTTCGCTACGATTACGCTTCCCTTCTTGAAGAAACCGGTAACCTTACGGAAGCTAAAACAGTTCTCGAAGAAAACCAGGACGCGCTCGATTCCGAGGGTCTCACGCTCCTTGCCGACCTTCTGCACGCCGAGCGGCCTGTTCTCGCGGAAGCCACCTACCGTAACGCGCTGAATCGCGATCCGGACAACATCGATGCATTGCTCGGCATCTCAGAACTGATGGTCTCGTCGGACAGGACCATCGAAGCTCTCGTCTTTCTCGAACACGCCCACGCGATCGATCCGGAAAACGATGACATAACCGGTAAACTTGCAGACTTGTATCCATCAATCGATGCCCCGGAGCTTGTTCCCGGCTCCGGTTCTTAATTTCAGCTTCACCGTATGAATAAAAATCCCGACAACAGGACGCGTGAACTCATTGATTACTTCGATGAACGTGCCGAAAAAGGCATCTTCGACACCTACACCGATGACGACATTGAACGGATAAACGCAATCCTCGACGATATTCACTTTCCACGCAATTCAGCGGAGATGGTACTCGACTGCGGATGCGGAACCGGTCGCGCGACCGAACTTCTGGCCTCCAGGCTCGGCCCTGAAAGCCGGATCGTTGGCATGGACCTTGCGCCCAGAATGATTGAAAAGGCGAGAGAACTTCGCTCCTCGTCGGAAGGTGCAGATATTGAATTCCGTGTCGGGAACTGCCATGAAATCCCCTTCGATGACGAAACCTTCGACTGGATGGTTGTAATAGAGAGTTTCCCCCACTTCGGTAACCTCCCTGATTTCGCTGGAGAAGCGCTTCGTATACTTAAGGATGGCGGGAACCTCGCCATTCTCGACAGGCGCCCGTCCGTGGCAACCAATGCGTTCCACAGAAAAATCGGCGGTGTTGTAGCGAACGACACGATGCCGTCGACGACGGATTTTCTCCTCACCCTCAAGGAGGCCGGGTTCTGGGTCATGGTGTACGTTGACGACGGCGATGGCTTCCGCCTAATGGCAAGAAAGTAATCCTCCCCCCGATCCCCTCGTTTTATTCCGCTTGATTTATGCGTTATAATTCCGGCAACTGAGGAACTATGACTTCAACTGAAATCAACAGTCCCCTGAATGGTCAGTCCGTGGCTGAACTGCTCATGGATTACGAGCCGAAGGGCCAGTGGCAGGGGGTCCTTCACGAGATATCGACCCTCGATCTGACCACCCTTCCCCGCCACATCGCCATTATCATGGACGGCAACCGAAGGTGGGCGACCAAGCACGGGCTGCACATCCTCGACGGTCACCGCGCGGGCGTCCAGAAAGCCCACGAGGTCGCCGACCTTACGCTCGATATCAACGCCATCGCCGGTCGCAAGGCTATCGAGGTCCTGACCTTTTACGCTTTCAGCAAGGAGAACTGGAACCGCTCGTTCACCGAGGTCGCGGGCCTGATGCAGATCTTCGAATCTGCCGCAATTCGCGAGATCATCCCCCTCCATGACAGAAACATGCGGGTTAAGATCATCGGTGACATGACCGACCTTCCCGACAGCCTCCAGAAAAAAATCGACGACATAGAAAAACTTACCGCTGACAACACCGGCGTACATGCCAACTTCTGCCTCTCCTATTCCGGACGTGGCGACATCCTGAACGGCGTTAAGCGTATATACAGGCTCCACCAGGAAGGAAAACTGGACCTGACACGCATCGATGAGGACTCGTTCGGAAATTACCTCGACACGAGCGACATGCCCGATCCCGACCTCCTTATCCGCACGTCCGGTGAGATGAGGTTCTCCAACTTCCTCCTGTGGCAGATCGCCTACACCGAACTCTGGGTTACCCAGGAATACTGGCCCGATTTCAACGCGATCCACTACCTCCAGGCAATCAGGGACTACCAGAAACGCGACCGCCGTTACGGCGGCGGCTAAACCCCGCACTTTTCCAGATTCTCCAGAATTGAGATTTTATCCGCTTAGTCCGGAATCTCGTCCGGATAGAAAATACTCAGCATGTCCTGCGACGTTCCGTCGTGCAGTACGAAAATGAGATTGCCATCCGGACCCGTATAATCGCTGCCCTCGATCCTGAGCGGCTCTCCCGCAATTGTTTCCGTGCTGCCGAATGTCCCGATCGATACTCCGGTTTCGTCGTATTTCTTTACGCACGGGTCTCCGGTCGAGAGAATATCGAGAATATAAAAATCATTGTCCGAATCGCGCGTTATGTCGAGCGGATCCCAGAAACCCTCGTCGATATCATCGCTCTTCATCCCTCCCCACGAAACCGTTGGATCATTGATAATATCTGTCCCCGTCTCGCGGTAAAGCCTCTGAACGCGGTACTCGCTGCACCCGCCACCCGAGCCTTCAAGGTAATAGATGTAGTACATGTCCGAATTCCCGCACTCGACGCCCACGACCGTGTCGCGATGGATGTTGTTTTCCCCGCAGCCGCCATACAGGTTCGCGTACCAGTAGGTGACATATGTTGTCGGCGCGAAGAACCGCCACCTCGTGTACGTCCCCATCGGGCATGTGTTCGAGCAGATTCCGAGCATGTTCGTGTACGTGTGCCCTGTGAACGCAACGACGTCATCGCAGTAGCATTCGTTCCCGATGTAACCGTCCGTTACTTTCGTTCCGGTAGGCTCGAAGAACATCAGCTTGTCGGACTGGTTGCTCCAGTATCCACCGACGACGCTGTACGAGTTCGGGGCGATATCGATGAATCCCATCCCCGGCTCGTATGTCGTGTAAAAATACGTCCCGTCCTGGTAATCGCCCGATTCGGTGTACCTGTACACCGCTCCGTCACTGTAAATGACCAGGAGGTCCCCGTCCGCATGATCGACCGCAATGTCGTACGCGTCGAAGCCATCCCTCAGGGGTATATTTTTTCCGAGAAGCTCGATGTCGATCTCCACCCCGACACAGCAGTCCTCCTCGTCCGTTCCGTTCGACACCCGCACGCACACATCACCCGTGTAATCATCCGAAAAAACCTTTCCCGGTTTGTCATCGGTCCCGGAATCATACGGATCGCCGAAATTTTCATCGCCATCGAAATCCCACTCGTACGTAAGGTCGCCACCCGCAAGATCGTACGACCCGCTCGCGTCGAAAATAAATTCCGTCGCAGGCCCGAGGTATGGCATAGGCGGATTCGACGGATCGAGGATGAGATCGCAGACTATCCCCGTCTGTGGCTCGTTGTAAATCAGAAGATCGTAACGGAAGAACGCCGCAAGCGGTTCTCCGATCGCGTCGTTCAGCTGCCCGAGGGGATTGTCGTATGTCATCGACTCGTACTCGGCGATGATCCAGTAGTAATCATCCCCGGAATGCGTAATCGCGTCGGCCGGAATTTCCACGCTCCACGTCGAGTATTTGTCCCCACCCGCCACCGGAACCATCTCCGACGAATCAAGCTCGTGAATCGTACTCAGCACACCTGATTCGATATAGAGGTTTTCCGGAAGGTCGTTCCAGCAGAAAAGTGAAAAATCGAGACGTATGTCTCCGCCCTTGTTCATCGTGTCGACGTACCACACCGTGCTTGTATCTTCGACCATCACGCCAATGGGTTCCGGGGCGTTCGACGGGTGAATATCGACGTTCTCCCAGCTGGCAATAACAGCGTATGCAAACCGTATGCCCTCGCCCGCAGGTGGTAGTCCGAACTGAAGGACGTAACTCCGTGTATTCGTCGATCCCGACTTGAATACCCCGTTCTCATCTGTCGTCGTGAGGAATTCCCATAAATCATCATTCGGCCCAAGCCCGTCCGCGAAATAACTGTACGGGCACAGGGTCGCATCGGGCACGAATCCGAAACTCGCAAGTTTCCCCTGCGTGTACCCGAACAGTCCCGGTTCATGGAATTCCGTCGCGTTGTACCATCGCGTGTATCCGTCCGCGCCGCACGGCATGCTTCCCGCAGTTACATCGCCGGGATACGCATAGTCTAAATCTGTTCCGTATTCGAGGAAATCTGTGCCGCGACTCATGAAAACCCCGCGAACATCGTATCCATTGTATTCCGGCAGTCCGGGAAGCGGGTGCGCGATGCTCACGTCGACATCGACGGTGACGCTGATCCCCGGATCGGTAATCACGTCGTTCACCTGCACCGTCAGTCCTGCCGGATTGTTGTTCAGAAACTGGACCACGTTCGCGGTGAACATCCCGATCCTCGACGGGATCACCTCCAGGTTCCTGGATTCCGGCTCAAATTCAAGCTCGTACATCCCCCATAGTTGTGTCTGATCAGTTCGTGAACGGGCCACCGTGAGTTCGGCCACGTCATCCGGTGGCGTCACCGGATCAGGTGCTATATTACCGGCACAGCCCGACAGGACCATCACTGCAATGAATATTGAACAGGCTATGATAAATCTCTTCATTTCAACCTCCGGAATACGTAAAGGGCATTTCCCGTTCAAATCGTCAGTACGATCGTCGCGGATTTCAGGAATTTCATGATATAGCATCACCGGATATTTCACAAACGAATTGGCTCCATTCTGAACCCGCTTCCCCTGTGTTATACTTCGCTGCCAATGACAAATTTACAGACTAAATGGTGATTGTCATGCCTTCTGCTCTTATCGCGGGAATGGGTATTCAGGGAGTAGCGATCTATCACGGGATGCATGTCCTCGGCTACGACGTCAGCGGCGTCGACATATCCGAAGAAAATCTCTCTTCAGCAAAGGGTACCCTCACATCACTCGGCACGCCGGTTAATCTGACAAATTCCAATATACTCGATTCGACACTTATCGAGGACACAGTACCCGATGTTCTCGTCTGCGCACTTCCATTTCATCTGAACTACCCCATCGCCGAAAAGTGCATTCGGAACGGAATACGCTACTGCGACCTCGGCGGGAACATCGACACGTCCGACAAAATCCGCGCACTCGCGGAAAAATCCGCTACCGTCCCCGTGACAACCGACCTCGGCCTCGCACCCGGAATCGCCAATAATTTCGCCGAAGTCGGCTACCATAAAATCGATAACGCCGACACGGTCAAAATACGTGTCGGAGGACTTCCCGCTAATCCGAAGGGCACGCTTAAATACGGTATGACCTTCAATCCGCAGGGCCTCTATAACGAGTACCGTGAAGACTGCATCGTTTTTCGCGACGGTAAGAAACTCACGATCGAATCGCTCAGCGACATCGAGGACATCGAATTCGACGGCATGCCGCCGCTTGTCGCGTTCAACACCTCCGGTGGAATCGCGAACCTCCTCGATTCTATGATGGAACGCGGAGTCAGGAACTGCGACTACAAGACCATTCGCTTCCCCGGTCACGTCGAATTGATCAGGTTCATGCTGTTCGAATGCGGAATGGACCTCGACTGCTTCTCCCGCGCGATTGAAAATTCGTGCGGATTCATCACAGATGACCAGGTTCTTATATCGATCGAAGTCCTGAATTCAGAAACTTCTGAAAAATGGTCGCTTAAATCGATCGTCATGCACGACGAGACATTCACCGCGATGCAAAAAACGACCGGATTTGGCGCGGCATGTGTCGCGGCTGTACTCGGTTCGGGCGCGATGGATCACAAAAAGTACGCGGAATACATCGACGTCCCGATCGATGATTTCATCGCGAATATCCGGAAACTCCTGCCCGGAATAGATATCTGATTCTCCGGAAATTATAGAATCAGGGCGGTTACGAAATTCGCGAGTGGTGTCGCAATCGACACAAGTATCAGCGCAAGGCTGACGACAAGGTACCAGCGCATGATCCGTCGCGTCACGTGAAGCACGCAGTATCTTTCTTCAAACTGGTCGATCTCGCAATCGAGCTCGATAAGTTTCTGCGCCACGTCGCGGAACGCACTTTCATAATAGGAGAAGGTTATAAAAATCGTTATGACCGCGAGCGCGAGCGGAAGGTAGCCGAATATCGCGAACCACACGCCGATTTCGGTCAGGACAAGCTGACCTATCCAGTACTCGTAGCACGCGATCACCGACAGACCGAAGAGAAGCCATGAATACCGTCCGACTGTTGTTATGAACCTGTGGTTGAATGTCGCGAAGTCCTTGAGAATCCGACCCTCGTAGCAACTGTGAGAGCTGATCATGTTTGTGATTTCTCTTCGCCACTTTCGGAGGTTGAGTCCATCCTTTATCGCTGCGCATGCTGTCACTATTATCAGAGGTGCGACAAGAAGAGAGACGACGAGTGAATACGGAAAGTACCACGCGTAGGGCCGGATGTAGTACTCGAGGTACATCGCCGGATCAGTGTGCCTGGGAGCCTTCAGCCCAAGTTCTGCCGCATGTTTAATCCACTCAACGTAAAATTTTGCGGGGCCGATGTCCCAGTGATAAATAACAAGGATTACTACAAGGGCTATAAGAATTCCGATCGATACGAACCACAGCACAAACCTGAGCCAAGGAATCGCAATTCCGCCCTTACCGTAGAGCTTGATAAAACCGATCAGCTCATCTTTGAATACACCACCGAGAAGATAAACAGCCATCAGCGCAATGATGAAGCTCCGCCCGAAATGGATCAGCCACCCTACAGGCGGGCCCATTTTTCCCGTTGCCTGGTATAACCTGTTAAACTCAATTGTGTACGCGGGACTTTTAAATACGAAATAGGAGAGCGCGAGAAACACGGTGCTGACGATGAACATGCCGACGATCACGCGCATGATTACGCGGTCAGCATTGTATACATCTTTTGTTTTCCCAGGTTTAACTTCCTTCCCCTGCTCGTTCATTTCTGACCAATCCTCCTGATATTATTAACTCGCCAGTTTTCAGTAACATCTATTCAACGGTAAACCTGACCATATTAACCTCAATCATTATCGAAAATTAAAGCATGTATTATAATCATTAGTTGCTGACACTTCAAAAATCATTACTCTATCTTATTATTTCTATTGCGTTTTATTCGCCCCTGTATTATCATTATGTGGCATCGATTTTCATCTATGGAGGCAGATCAAATGCGGCACCACCTTCTCCTCTTATCGGCACTTATGCTGATAACCATTAC
>Ga0272441_10005405_pt1 | contig 22224 bp, 19 predicted proteins | sample SSMProp6N_FD_193582 | JGI IMG/M metagenome (GOLD analysis project Ga0272441, IMG submission 193582) | Marine sediment archaeal communities from Little Sippewissett salt marsh, Falmouth, MA, United States - SSM-Prop-6N | ecosystem: Environmental > Aquatic > Marine > Wetlands > Sediment ... | reverse complement strand
CAGATCCAGCGCAGGAAACGCGCCGCGTCGGCCCCGTCGATGATGCGGTGGTCATAGGAGAGCGAAAGGGGCAGCACGGTTCTCGGTTCGAAGCGATCCTGCACAAAAACCGGTTTGACAACGGATCGGCTCACGCCCAGGATGGCCACCTGGGGCCACAACACGATGGGGGTAAACCCCACCCCGCCGATGCCTCCCTGGTTGGATATACTGAAGGTGCCGCCCTCCAATTCGTCAGGCTTGACCTTTTTGTTGCGGGCGCGTTGGGCCAGGTCGACGATGGCTTTGGCCAGGTCGACGATGCTTTTCTGGTCTGCATCGCGGATCACCGGCACCAACAGGCCACGCGGCGTGTCGGCAGCGATGCCGATATGCACGTATTGCTTGAGAATGATGCGTCGGTTGGCGACGTCGATACTGGCGTTGAACCGCGGAAACCGTTTCAGGGCTTCGGCGCACACGCGGGTGATGATGGCCGTTACGGTGAGCTTGGCCCCGGCCTTTTCCACTTTCGGGGCCTTTTTTTCGATGAATTCCATCACACCGGTGATGTCCGCCTCATCAAATTGGGTGACATGGGGGATGGTCGTCCAAGAGGCCGCCGTGCTCCGGGCTGTCAGCCGCCGGACCGTGTCCATCTCTTCGATGTGAACCTTCCCCCATCGGCTGAAATCGGGCATCGTCGGTGTTCCGGTCACGGAGGGGGAACCGGCAGTCAATGAATTGCCCGATTGTCGCTGACGAACATGGGTTTTGATGTCTGCTTCGGTGATGCGGCCGCCGAGACCACTTCCGCTGATCTCGACGATGTCCACGCCCAACTCCCGGGCCAGGCGCCGGATCGAGGGCGCTGCCGGTGCCGGAGGACGGCCCGGCGGTGCTTCGGAGGCTGAAGTGGGAGGCGCCGATACCAAAGAAGGTCCCTCTGCGCTGCTGTCGGTCACCGATGCAAGGTCTTTCGTCACCGTATTTGGAGCTGGCGGCGCCGGAGAGGTCTCTTCGGCGCTGTTCCCGGTCATGGATGCAGGGTCTTGCGTCGCCGTAATTGGCGCCGGCGCATCGTCCTTCGCGGTGGCCGCCTCCCCTTCGGATTCCACCCGGGCGATCACGTCGCCCACGTTTACCTGGGCACCGGCCTCGGCAAGCACTTCCGTCACCCGGCCGGCAAACGGCGATGGAATTTCTACCAGGGCTTTGTCCGTCTCCAGTTCGATCACGGTGTCGTCCACCGCTAACGTGTCTCCGGCCTTGATGTGGACGGCCACCACGACGCCCGATTCAACATTTTCGCCAATTTCGGGAACTTTGATTGCCTGTATCATGGGGTCTCCGTCTTCTATGCGAACAAAGGATTGGTGCGGTCGGGGTCGATCTTCAACGCCGTTCGGGCTTTTTTTACCGTGGCCATGGGTATCGCCTTCTCGCGGGCCAGGGCGGACAGGGCCGCAAAGGCAATGTGCCGGGCGTCCACCTCGAAAAAGTCGCGTAGGGCCTCGCGGGTTTCGCTGCGGCCATAGCCGTCGGTGCCCAACATGACCACCGGACCGGGCAGGTGGCGGGCAATCGTTTCCGGCAGGGCCTTGAGGTAGTCGCTGGCTGCAACGAATACGCCGAACGCACCGGCGGTCTGCTGCTGCAGATAGGATGCGCGGGGTTTTTTCTCCGGGTTGAGGCGGTTCCAGCGGTCGGTGTCCTGAGCATCCCAGTAGAGATTCTTGTAGCTGGTGACGCTCCACACATCGGCAGCGACACCATAGTCCGATTCCAAAAGGCTCCGGGCCTTGAGGCACTCGTTGAAAATGGCCCCGCTGCCCAGCAGGTGGGCCCTGGCTTTGGGCTTTTTGAGAGAAGATGACGAAAACTTGTAGAGGCCCTTTAAAATGCCATCTTCCGCGCCGGCGGGCATTTCGGGCATGGGGTAGAATTCGTTGGTGATGGTGAGGTAGTAGACCAGGTTCTCACCCTCCTCCAGCATCCGGCGAAGCCCCTCGCGAACGATGACGGCGATTTCAAAGGCAAATGCCGGATCGTAGGCCAACAGCGACGGGTTGGGCAGGGCCAGGATGTGGCTGTTGCCGTCCTGGTGCTGCAGCCCTTCTCCAGCCAGGGTCGTTCGTCCAGCCGTGGCACCCAGCAAAAATCCCCGGGCCTGGATGTCGCCGGCGGCCCAGATCATGTCGCCGATGCGCTGGAATCCGAACATGGAGTAAAAGAAAAAGAAGGGCACCATGTTGATGTCGAAGGTGGAGTAAGCTGTGCCGGCGGCGATGAACGAGGCCATGGATCCAGCTTCGGTGATGCCTTCCTCCAATATCTGACCATCGGTGGCCTCCTTGTAGTAAAGCAGGCTGTTGCGGTCCACCGGTTCGTAGTTCTGGCCCACATGGGAGTAGATGCCGATCTTGCGAAACAGGCTCTCCATGCCAAAGGTGCGCGCCTCGTCGGGCACGATGGGGACGATATAGCGCCCGATTTTCTTGTCCGCCAGCAGTTTGGCCAACAAGGTCACCATGACCATGGTGGTGGCCACCTCCCGTTCACCCGATCCTTTCAGGAACTCGGCGTACAGGGTTTTTGCCGGTGGCCGGAAGATGGGCACCGACACGCTGCGCGCTGGCAGGTAGCCGCCCATGGCCCGCCGCCGTTCCTTCAGGTAGCGGATCTCTTCGCTCTCTTCATCGGGCCGGTAAAAGGGCGCTTCCTGGATCTGGTCATCCGGGATGGGAATGCCGAAGCGGCTTCTGAAATGCCGCAGCTCTTGTTCGTTGAGTTTTTTCTGCTGATGGGTGACGTTGCGCCCCTCCCCCGCTTCTCCCAGACCATAGCCCTTGATGGTCTTGGCCAAGATCACCGTGGGAGCACCCTTGTGCGCCACTGCCGCCTGATAGGCCGCGTATACCTTTTGGGGGTCGTGGCCGCCGCGGCGCAGCTTCTGCAACTGCTCGTCGGTGTAGCCTTCCACCATGCGGGCCAGCTCTGGATAGCGTCCGAAGAAATCCTTGCGAATGTAGTCACCGCCGGCGACCGAGTACATCTGGTACTGACCGTCGGGCACCTCTTGCATGCGCTTGGCCAGCAGGCCCTGATCATCCTGGGCCAGCAGCGGATCCCAGTCGTTTCCCCAGATCACCTTGATGGCATTCCAGCCGGCCCCGCGAAAGGCTGCCTCCAGTTCCTGGATGATCTTGCCGTTGCCACGCACCGGCCCGTCCAGGCGCTGGAGGTTGCAGTTGATCACAAAAACCAGGTTGTCCAATCGCTCCCGGGATGCCAGCGTGATGGCGCCCAGGGTTTCCGGCTCGTCGGTCTCACCGTCTCCTAAAAAGGCCCATACCCGCCGATCGTCCGGCGGTTTAATGCCGCGGTCTTCCATGTATCGGTTGAAGCGGGCCTGGTAGATGGCCATGATCGGTGACAGGCCCATGGACACGGTGGGAAACTGCCAGAAGTCGGGCATCAGGTACGGGTGTGGATAGGAGCTCAGGCCTCCTCCTTGGGCCATCTCACGTCGGAAATTTTCCATCTGCGTTTCGCTGATGCGGCCTTCCAGAAAAGCGCGGGCGTATATGCCCGGCGCTGCGTGACCCTGGAAAAAGACCATGTCTCCGGGGTGGCCGGCGCTTTTGGCCCGGAAGAAATGGTTAAAGCCCACTTCGTAGAGGGTGGCACTGGAGGCAAACGTGGAGATGTGGCCGCCAATGCCCGCGTGCTGACGGTTGGCACGCACCACCATGGCCATGGCGTTCCAGCGGATAATGCTCTTGATGCGGCGCTCGATCTCCCGACTGCCCGGAAAGGCAGGCTGGCGGATCGCCGGTATGGTGTTGATGTAGGGCGTGTTGGCGGAAAAATGAATTTGAACGCCGCGTTGCTGGGCCCGTACCTGAAGGTGACGCAGCAGCTCGATGATGCGTGTGGGGCCCTGGTTTTCGTACACATAATCCAGGCTTTCGATCCACTCCCGGTTTTCCAAGGCGATCTCCCGGGCAATGGTGTCGGCATCTTCGTGGGGCATGCGCACGCTCCTTATCTAAAAGCGGAGATAGAAAAACTCATACTCGCCGTCGTTGATATCGATCTTCAGGTTGTAGCCCCTGGCCTCGGCAAACACAATCCAGGGTGGCCGACCGCCACCGCCGCAATCGTAATTGGGCCAGAATTCGCCGGTTTTTCCGCTGTGGTAGGACAGCATCATGGCATTGCTGTCCATGTTGCGGGCCTTTGCTTTGGCCATGGCACGGGCTGCGGTCAGGTCCAGGTCGGCATCCTCAACATTCATCGCCACCGTGTCCAGGGTATATTCATTAGATGTTGCTTGAAGCTCAGCCATCGGTGTATCCTTTCATTTCAGACTGGTGATAAAGTCAAAATAAGAAGCCTTGGGCATTTGTAAATCAAGGTCTTGTTGGTGGGGGGCGGCATTATCTTATTTTTTGACAATCGGGGCATGATTATTTTTCGAAAACCATTGATCATCCGGAAAGGAAAACATGAGCAAGATACTGGAGGCGACCAACCTGGCCGTGTTCTGCGACTTCGAAAATGTGGCCCTGGGGGTTCGGGATGCCCGCTTTGCCCAGTTCGACATCAGCAAGGTGCTCGAACGGCTGCTGCTCAAGGGCAGCATCGTGGTCAAGAAAGCCTACTGCGACTGGGAACGTTACAAGGAGTTCAAGGCGGCCATGCACGAGGCGGCCTTCGAACTCATCGAGATTCCCCATGTGCGCCAGTCGGGTAAGAACTCTGCCGACATCCGCATGGTGGTCGATGCCCTGGACCTGTGCTACACCAAATCACACGTGGATACCTTCGTGGTCGTCAGCGGGGATTCGGACTTCTCACCATTGGTCAGCAAGCTGCGTGAAAACAACAAAAACGTCATCGGCGTGGGCGTGAAGAACTCCAGTTCCGATCTGTTGATCGCCAATTGCGACGAATTCATTTATTACGACGACCTGGTCCGCAAGAAGAAAAAGGCCAAAAAACCAGCCCGCAAGCCGCCGGCCAAGGGACCCAAAACCCCGGCTCTTGGAGCAGCCCCCAAAGAGGATGCGGAGACGCTGACCCAGGAAGCGCTGGACCTGGTGATGGAGACCCTGGAGGCCCTGGCCGAAGAGCGCGGGTCTGAAGATAAAATCTGGGGGTCCATGGTCAAGCAGACACTCAAGCGCCGTCGACCGGGATTCAACGAATCCTACTATGGGTTCCGTTCATTCAAACGCCTGCTTGACGAAGCCGCCAGCCGTGGACTCATGGAACTGGAATCCGACGAAAAGTCCGGGGGGTACATCATCCGCAGCTTTCATTCCGAGGAGTGACCCGCGTTCAATCAAATCCACTGGGCGGACCCATGCGCAAAGGCCCGCCCCTGGCTGTGGTCCACAATAGGCAGTCGCAGCCGGAATCGGGAATGGTGAAGACGTCCATGCCGTGATCGAAGGTCTGGACCTAATTCTCCAGCCGTCCCGTCCGCTTCCAGATCCACCACGACGTGGGGAGCATAGATGTCGTTGCCGTCGGCCCGGTCGATGAGATTCCCGCTGGGAGTAAAGGCATACAGCGCGCAATAGGCGGCGATTAGTTCATTTTCACCATCATCCTCCCGGTCGGCCACAACCGGTGAGGCAAACCACGAGGTCTATCCGGCAAGGTTGCGAACGCACTCCGGTCAGCGCACGTCCCCGTTGCTGTTGACTATACCTGCGTTGACTGTGTGCAATAATTGGAACCCGATCAATCCGTTAATGAAACGAAAAAGCAGCGTCCCGACGGGTTGCATTTTTTTGAACCGCGATAGGGAGCGAAATGGAAATCGATTTTCATCCTTCTTGACGCACTTGTCTTTCCTGTCGGCCACCATCCGCGTCAAAATCAGTTGCCGCGACCCGTAACCCCACCGGGCCCTGAAACACCACACACGAGCCGTTCAAGCCCAACTCACCGACATCAATCAGCAGAGCTGTCAGCGATTTCTGTTTGCCGTTCTGATCTATGAAATCGAACCGGCGGGGAATCAACCGGTGGACCTGAAGTATACCGTTGACACCGCCGCCGTCCTGCAACTGTTCATGGGAAACCGGCTTTACTATGACAAGCGCGTCTTTCTGCGTGAACCCATATAGAATGCGGTGGACGCCTGCAGCATGCGCAAACTGGCCGACAAGGCTTATGTGCCGGCCATTTCGATTGCCTTCAACGACGACATCAGCCGTATCAATAGCCAAGACAACGGCATCGGCATGGACCGGCAATGGCTTGAAAAATACTTTCTCTCCATCGGCATCTCCTTTTATCAGTCCGATGAGGTCAAAAGCGTCAATCGGGACCCGCGCATCGATATCGGCTTCATCAGCCAGTTCGGGATCGGCTTTCTGTCCAGTTTTCTGGTGGCGGAAAAAATCGTCATCAAAACCCGCAAGGGCACCTCGCGCGGGCTGATGATTACCATCACCAGCCTGAGGGATTACTTCGACGTAAGACCTCTGGACGACGACTCGCCCGCCAGCGCGTGGTGGGCCGGCAGAATCCCGGAGGCAGACGGTTTATCGTGCAGTGGCAACAGCGGACACTGGCCTCCTTTTCCCGGAAGCGTTGAGGCCGTTCGAGAAGTTGCCGGATTTGCAGCCCGGCCAGGGTGAAGTCAGCCTGAAGGTGGCGGCCATCGGCCCGGTTCCGGTTTGCTGAGATAGACCATTGACGCCGGCAGGAAAGGGCTCATATAATGGCCGTATCCATCCAATCCGTTCGCCCCGGCGACCATACGGTTTCCCGCATCCGTCCGCGAGCCAACCGACTGCGTGGTTTGAACGGATCGTTAGCCGGCGGTAAGATCGACTGTCGGTGAAGCAAACCCAACCCGAACAAGGGGGCCTGACCGATGACCCAATCCATGCGTATCATGACCGAAAGCCCGTTGAATGCCGAAACGCCGACAGTGCGCCTGCGTTCATGGATTACACCCAATGCGGTTTTTTTCGCCCGCAACCAGGGCAAGATACCGGAAGCACCGGTCGCTTTGGACAAGTGGACCTTGACGGTCGATGGGCAGGTCAGGAAAAAGCTCAGTCTGGACCTGGACCGGATCCAACGCCTTCCCAAAACCATCGTGTCCAATACCATGGAGTGTTCGGGGAACAGTCGGTCCCTGCTCGAAAAGAAAGCCTCGGGCAACCCGTGGACCATCGGCGGCGTGGGCAATGCCGTCTGGGGCGGCGTCTGGCTCCGGGACCTGTTGAAAGACGCGGGTCTGGCGGATCGTGCCGCCCATGTCGCCTTCGAAGGAATGGACACCCCCCTCGGTAAGGCCCAGATTAAATTTGTGCGCAGCATCCCCATCGAAAAGGCGATGTCATCCACGCTGCTGGCTTATGAAATGAATGGTGACCCCCTGCCCTTAACGCATGGCTATCCGCTGCGGGCACTGGCCTTGGGATGGACCGGGGCCAATTGCGTGAAGTGGCTCAATCGCATCACGGTGCTGGAAAAGCCCTTCGAAGGGTTCTTCATGGACCAGGTTTACCGGGCTTTTCAAAAAGGAGAGACTCCCGCCACCGGTGAGGTCGTCACCGCAATCGCCCTGAAATCCATTATCACCCGGCCCCTGACCGGTGAGCGGGTGGACAAGGGCAAGATCGTTGTGCTGGGCGCCGCCTATGCCGGCGAAGGGCACGTGGAACAGGTCGAGGTGTCCGTCGATGGCGGTGCCACCTGGCAGGCGGCCGAATTTATCGGACCGGATGAGCCCTTTGCCTGGCGGCAATGGCAGTATGTCTGGCATGCAAGCCAGGCCGGTGAACACACGATCAAAGCCCGGGCCATGGACGGCCAGGGCAGGCGACAACCGGAAACCGCCCGATGGAATTTTCTTGGCTACGGCAATAACGGTGTCGATGAACACGCCGTGAGGATCATCGTCGAGTAGTTCGGCTATTGACGATCATAATTCCACTTCCGCTTCAGCATATCCGTCAAGGCCTTTTTCCTGCTTCAGTCAGCCCGAGACGGTCGATCTCTCTCGCCAGTTGATCCTTGTCGCCGTGCCCGCTCGCGTACCCGTTGAGGCGGGCCACGGCGGTGGAATCCACAAAATTCCGGTGAAGCGGATAGATGCGTGACATTTCGGCGTTCAGGTCGTAATGCTGTTTGATAATATATTTCTGGTGGTAATCTTCGGCCATGGTAAATGTGCGTAGCGGGACCACCTCGGTTTTGACCGTTTGGCCGAGCGTTTTCTCCACGTCCGTCTTTGAATCCATGGCCGCCTGCCGCTGCCGGTCATCGTGGTAGAACACGGCATTCATGTACTGCCGGGACCACGACCGCCCGGTGGGCTTGTGGCTCTGCCAGAAGATGTCCAGCAGCTCCGGGTAGCTGATGCGCTGCGGATCATAATCCACCTGTACGGTTTCCGTGTGGTCACCGATATTGCCATAATCCGGATTGTCCTGCCGACCGCCGGCGTAGCCCACCCGTGTGCGAATCACACCGTCTATGATCCCGAACCGGGATTCGATTCCCCAGAATCAGCCCAGGCCGAAGGATGCGGTCTCGAAAACCGCCGGTGCCGACGCATCGATGGGCGGGATTGCCAGGGATTCGGTTTCGGTTTTCAATGCCAGGTTCATGGCCGCCTCCGTTGTCTTCGATTGTTGACTTGTCTGTGCGTCTGTCGTCAGGGAGAAGACCCACATCAAGCACAGCACGCATGTGAAAAATAAACACCATTTGCCAGTTGTGCAGCATCTTTTTTTCATCGCACGGCACCTCTCTTTCTGCCTATCCGTTTTTATCCGTGAAAGGCGAAGACCCGTTTGACTATCGCCGATACAGACAAACAATAACCACGAATGGTCGGGCTTGTTGTAAAGATTCGATAAAGATTGCCGGGGGCAGAACCGAAACCGCATGTCGGTCGCACGCGATCGGAAAGCGCCCATACACGTTGTCCTGCTGCCTCAAGGGTTTTTATTTGGCGGACGATGGGGTATGGTCCGAATCACTTTTTTCATGCAACATTTGGTTTGAAATGACACCAACGCCTGAACCGGAGGCTGAAATGAAAAAGCAGGTTGACCCATCCATGCACAGCGCCGAACACATCCTCAACCAGGCCATGGGGCGCCTGTTCGATTGCGACCGGTGCTTCAGTGCCCATATCGAGCGCAAAAAATCCAAATGCGATTACCGGTTCAACCGGCCGCTGATCGACGAGGAATTGAAATCCCTTGAAAAAGAAGTCAATGGCGTGATCGAGGCCAACCTGCCGGTCTCGGAAACGTTTATATCCCTTGACAGCGCTCACAAGGCCTACAATTTGTCGCGGCTGCCTGAGGATGCCGGGGACCGGATCCGGATCGTGACGGTCGGCGACTACGACCACTGCCCGTGCATCGGCCCCCATGTGTCTTCGACTGGGGAGATCGGGGCGTTCCAGATAACCTCGTCAGGGTATGAAGACGGGGTCCTGCGTATCCGATTTAAACTGAAGCGTCGGGAAATCCGTTGAGTGGCAGGTCGGATTAACCCGATCCATTCAACACCCGATGATATAACCGTTTTTATCTCCCGGGTGCACCCCGGAAATTAAAATGATGGCCTCCAGGAGCTGATTGACCGAAAGGTGATTAAGCCGCTGTCAAAGGATGCTGTCGCCCACATGCTCTCCGGCGCCATGGACGAGGCGGCGGTGTGGATCGTCTGCTGCGATGATCGTGAACGCGCCCTCGCTCAGGCGCAGGAGGCCCTAAAGTCGCTGCCGGACGAGTTAATGTCATATGCTCAAAACCCATCTTTATGCTCGATGCCCTTGATGATCCGCTGCAACGTCTGGTTTACCGGCGTAGGGACAAGATACTGGTTCCCCAGAGCAACCACCTTGCCGGCAAAAATCTCCACCTCGGTTTTTCTTCCGGCTTCCACATCCTGGAGCATGGAGGTTTTTCCGGTCGGCGAAAGCTTGTTCATGATGATGTCCCATTCATCGATGTCTGCTTCGGTCAGACCGATGCCAGCTTTCTTGGCCAGGGTGACCACCTCTCCCATCAGCGACCGAATCAGCGCCCGGGCGTCGGGCGACGATTGAAAGACGCCATACGGAGCGCGAAGCACGGCCGATGCCTGGTTGATACCCACGTTGATCATAAACTTCCACCACATGGCCCGCATCATGTCCGCCGGTACCTCGTTGGGGATACCCGCCCGAGTCAACGCTTCCTGAATGCTTTCCAATTGGGGACCGTGGCCCCCATCTCCGACCTGACCGAAAATTATTTTTCCGGGATTGGCATAGGTGAAACGATCATTCTCGTGTACGGCATCGATGCCCACGGCGATGGCGTAGACCAGCTTTTCCATGCCGCAGGCGGCACCGATGGTCGCCTCACTCTCCAGGCCGTTCATCACCGACAGGATGGCTGTATCCTTGCCCGCCAGGGCTGCGATGTCACCGACGGCAGCGTCCAGGTGGTGGTGTTTCAGGGCCACAAGAATCAGGTCCGCCGGTTCGGAAACCTTGTCCGGGTGAATCACAGGGACATTGTACAGCTTGTCGTTAATGGTGATTGTCCTGTTTCTCAAGCCTTCGTACCGCTTGCCCCGTGCCACAAAGGAGACGGAAAAGCCCACGGCGTCAGTGAACATGGCCGCGTAGGCGGCGCCCATGGCGCCGGCACCCACAATTGATATCTTTCGAATCGGTGACATGGTTAAGGCTCCTTATACGTTGGTGTAAAAATCATCGAACCACGAGCCAGGTTCCCAGCAGCATCAATCCGATGCCGGAGAGGCGGCATAGGTCAAGGGGCTTCAGATTTGCGCCGATCAAACCGAAATGATCAATCACGGCGCCGCTGACAAACTGGGCGGCAATGATGATCGTCATCGCCGATACCAGTCCCAGGCGTGCGGTGCCATATCCGATGGTGCCGACAATCACCAGGCCCAGCGCGCCGGCGGAAAGCGCATACCAGGGTACCCCCTGCCAGGCGGCCAAGTTTCCGCCCCGGCTCAGGAGCATGGCCAGGCCGATCAGCAGCCCCCCGCCGCCATAGGTGATGAACACGCTTTCCAACGTGCCGATCTGTTTGTCCATCAGCGCCATGAACTGGGCCTGAAGGGTTACCGCAATGCCGCCGATGGCAGCGATGATGATCAGGGGTATGGATGTGCCCAAGGCCGGCTTCCTTTCAGTTTTTAACGAATGGTTGTGATTAGCCGCTACGATGAAAAATGGCAAGACCGGCGTTTCTTTTGTTCTTGCACCATTGCCAGAGAAAGCACCGGGCAAAGGCGATAGAGAGGTTTTTTGGCCGTTTTTTGTAAACACCGTTTCAGCGCATTTACCGGTTTGATTTGAAAATCCAGGGCGACGCCTTATCTTTCTTCGTAAACGTTCACAGGTTCAGCGTTCACCGTTAATGGTCACTTTAGCGGAAATTTTCAGTGAAGCTTGAACCGCTGAACCCTGACACCTTTGAACCCGCGAGGGGAGACACAACCACCATGGCCCTGCTGGAAGCGCGAAACCTTGTTAAAACCTATACCGTGGATCACCGCGCCATCACCGTGCTGGAGAATGTTTCCCTCTCTGCCGAGAAAGGGGAATTCATTGTCATTGCCGGCAGCAGCGGCAGCGGCAAAACTACCTTGTTGACCCTGCTTTCCGGGCTGGATCACCCCACGTCAGGACAGGTATTCATTGACGACCGGGAGATCACCCATGCCTCCGAAGAAGATCTGGCACCGCTGCGCAACCGGACCATCGGTTTCGTGTTTCAATCCTTCCACCTGGTGCCGTCGATGACTGCCAGGGAAAATATCATGTTCCCGGCAGAGCTGGCGGGTGACCCCGATGCAGAGGCGCGTGCCGGGCGCCTGCTGTCACGGGTGGGCCTGTCGGTCCAGGCCGACAACCTGCCAAGCCAGTTGTCCGGGGGCGAGAAGCAGCGCATCGCCCTGTGCCGCGCCATGATCAACCGACCCAAGCTGCTTTTTGCCGACGAGCCCACCGGCAACCTGGATTCGGAAAACGGCAAGATTGTGCTCGCCCAGCTCATCGATCTGAAGAACGAACACGGGGCCACCCTGGTGCTGGTGACACATAATCCGGAAATCGCCCGGGCCGCCGATCGGGTGATTTCCCTTAAAGATGGACACCTGACCGGATAGCCGCCCATGCGACACATGCCAATGATTCTTCGCCAGGTGCGCCGCTCCTATAAGCAGGCCGGCCTGTTTGTGCTCTGCGTCGCCCTTTCGCTGGCAACCCTGACCGCCTTTTCCGGATTCGCCAGAAGCGTGGGCCGCGCCCTGCTGGACGACGCCCGCACCCTTCACGCCGCCGACATCATTATCAGATCCCACGACCCTATTTCCGCCCCCCTTGTGCAAGCTGTTGACAGGCTGGCGGATCAGGGCCGGATCGTGCGGGCCAATGTTCACGAATTCTACAGCGTGGTGCGCGCGCCCGACAAAAAGGCTTCCGTGCTGTCCAGGCTGAAGGTGGTGGAACCGGGTTACCCCTTTTACGGCCAGGTCACCCTGAAATCGGGCCGCCCCTTCAAGCAGGTGCTGGCACCCGGCGCCTGCATCGTCGAGCAGACCCTGCTGGATCGCATCGGCCTGAAGGTGGGCGACCGGTTGCAGGTCGGCTACACCACCCTGACAGTTGACGACGTGGTCACGGCCGAACCCGACCGTCCCCTGGATCTGTTTGCTTTCGGCCCCCGGGTATTCATCCACAGTTCGGACCTGGATGCCCTGGGCCTGTTGGCCACCGGCAGCCACATCCACCGTGTGGTGCTGCTCATGGTCATGGATCCGCTTCAGGTGGATGACATTGCCGGACGGTTGAAAAAGGCTTCCGCCTTCGACGGGGAAAGCGTCGACACCTACCTGACCTCCGGGTCTGTGGTTAAACGGTTTCTGGACAATTTCCTTTTTTTCCTTAAACTGGTGGGGCTTTTTATCCTGATGGTATCCGGGCTGGGCATTCAGAGCACCCTCACGGCCCTGTTCAATGAAAAACAGCGCACCATTGCTGTTATGAAAACCGTTGGCGCCAGCGGTCGGTTTATCAATACGCATTTTACGTTCATGGTCCTTGTGCTGGGCGCCGCGGGAACCGGCGTTGGCATTCTGGCCGGTGCGGCGGCCCAGGGTGCCCTGGGCTGGATGCTGGGCCCGCTGCTGCCAGCGGGCCTGGGCCTGACTATCGCCTGGTCCGGGGTGGCCGAGGCCGTCATGCTGGGACTCACCGTCGTCGCCCTGTTTTCGTTCCTGCCCCTGTACCGGCTCAGGGAGATGCGTCCGGTGGCCATCTTCAACTGCCTGCCATCCGTCGGCATCGCCCGCTGGCCCTATTTTCTCTCCGGCCTCCTGATCCTGCTCTTTTTTCTTGCTCTGGTGCTGTGGCACATGCGCGAGATTGTCTTCGGCTTCTATTTTGTCGGCGCCGTTACCGCCCTGATTCTGGCTGCGGCCCTGCTGGCCCAACTGGCGCTGTGGGCGATGAGACGCCTGCCCGTTCGTCCGCTGGCCTTTCGCCAGGCCATACGGGGCCTGTTTCGACGGGGCAATGCCACCCGGTCCATCATGATTACCCTGACGGTTTCCCTGGCCGTGATCTTCGGGGACCATCTCATCGAAAAGAACCTGGATGCCACTTTCGTGCAATCCTTCCCTGCCGATTCGGCCAACGCCTTTTTTTTGGACATCCAGCCCGATCAGACCGAGGCGTTTTCAGCCGCCATCGGCCATCCGGTTCAATTCTACCCCATCGTGCGGGCCCGGATCACGTCGGTGAACGGCGAGGCCATCGACCGCAGTCGGGAGGGACGAAAACGGCGCGACAACCTGTCGCGGGTATTCAACCTGACTTATCGGGAAGCGCTTCTGGACGATGAAACCCTGATCGACGGCGATTCGCTCTTTCGAAACGACTGGCCTGAGCCTCAGGTGTCAATCATGGATACCGTGGTCGAGATGCGGCCCATGAAAATCGGCGACCGCATCGGCTTCAAGATTCAGGGCGTACCCCTGACCGCCCGGATATCCAGCATCCGCACCCGTGACAGCCGGTCCTTGAGCCCTTTTTTTTACTTCGTGTTTCCGGAGGCGATAATGAAGCAGGCCCCGCACACCCTGTTCGCCGCCCTGACGGTGAGTCCCGGGCAGATGGGGCCGCTTCAAACGTCGATTGTCTCCCGGTTTCCCAACATCAGCGTCATCGATATGTCCCAGACCATCGGCATCCTGGCCCGGCTCATGGCTCGCCTATCGCGGATCGTGCGTATTTTCAGCCTCTTCAGCATAGCGGCAGGTCTCCTGATCCTGGTGAGTGCCGTCTTCGCCACCCGAGCCGAGCGGGTCGTCGAGTCGGTCTACTACAAGATCCTGGGAGCTGGAAGGCGGTTCGTCTTCACCGTCTTCGCCCTGGAAAATATGCTGGTCGGACTGCTCAGCAGCGTCCTGGCCCTGGTCATGGCCCAGGCCGGGGCATACTGGGTGTGTACGGTGAAATTCAATATCGGCTATCGGCCGTTTCTGTCGGTGTCGCTGGTAATGCTGGCGGCCACCGTGGCGCTGACCGTCACGGTGGGCATGATCGCCTCGAGGTCGATTATGGCCAAAAAACCGGTTACCTACCTCAGGGAGCAGCAAAATGAATAAATGCTTGAATTGCACCTTCTGGTCCAATCTCTGCGTTGGCGCAGTATTTCAAATCCTCGACATACTGCAGTATGCCTGCGGGTTGAAATGCTGCTCCGCCTTGACCTTGAACCAGAATGCACACTTCAAGGTGTCCTCTTTAAAAAATAGCCCATTTTTTACATGGCCGATTAAGGGAGTGGCCCTGCTGGTAGGAATCAGCCTGATTCTGAACATTTCCGGCTGCAGCCAGGAGTCGCCGGTTGAAACAGCCGTCGTGGTGACCCAACCGCCGGCCCCGGCCTATGTGGGCACGATTGTGGCCGTGGGAGACAGCCTGACCGCCGGGCTGGGCGTTGCCGAAGACCAGGCCTATCCTGCCCAACTGGCCCGCCGGCTGCATGCCGGGGGGTACAACTATCAAGTGATCAATGCCGGTGTGAGCGGCGAGACCAGCAGCGGCGCCCTGTCGCGCATCGAGTGGGTCATATCCAGCCTGCGGCCGGACATCGTCATCCTGGAAACCGGCGCCAACGACGGCCTGCGGGGTCTGGATCCCGATCTGTTGAAGTCCAACCTGGACAGGCTGGTCAGCACATTAACGGCGCGCAACATCCAGGTGATCATGGCCGGCATGCTCATGCTGCCAAACCTGGGGCCGGAATACACCCGGGCCTTTTCCGATATCTACCCGCAAATTGCACAGAAACACGGAGTCATCCTTATTCCCTTTTTCCTCGACGGCGTAGCCGGCGAGACCCACCTCAACCAGCCGGACAAACTGCACCCCACGGCTGACGGTTATACCCGCATCGTAGAGACGGTCTATCCATATGTCGTCAGGGCCATTGAGCGATGATACCGGCCGTCACGGTCCAATCATCTTAAAGCTATTTTTCGCGTCGGCGAAAATCGGCATTGACTTCCAATCGCTCCAATGAGAGCGCGATCACATCTTTCAAGCGGGGTTGTTCATGCTGCAAACGCTCGCAGAACGTGCACGTGCGATCCGGATCCTGCAAGCCGGGACCGGGTACGAAGGCGGCCACCACCCGTTCGAACAAAAGGGGGTGCATCCGCTCAATGCGCGGGAAATTGCCGACAAACCAGGGCCACAGGCGATCCGCTGCAGCCGGATTGCCGGCGGCCGCCACCAGGGGCATGAAGCGAATTCGATCGGGCAGCTTGTCCAAAGTATAATCCAACGCCTCCTCCAGCAGCGGCCATGGGTCGAAACAGCCTAAAGCGCCTGCAAGGGTCATGCGTTCATGCTCGACCCCACTCACTTCGAAACGGCGAATCATGGCTTCCAGGGCCGTCCGACCGCCTGAAACGGCACCGGCGGTCATCACACCCCGGAAAATGTCGGGGGCGATGGTGGAACCGTTTAAAAATTCGTCAAACCGATCGGTCAGGAAATTGAGGACCTGCGCGTTGCCGATCAGGGCGCCGTGGACAAAGAGCTGGTCGCGCAACATGGCCGTAGTCTGCGATTCATCCGGATCAGGCAGGCCACCGATGGCGTCCAGAGCCGCGTTCATCAAGGTCACTGCCGCCTGAGTCGTCCGGGTCCGGATTTTGCCCCGGAGCACCAAGACGGCTTCGAACAGATGGCTGTCCAGACTGGAAAGGGGCAGGTAGGCCTGCTCACTGCGAAAGTTTTCGGCCATGTCAAGAAATGTCGCCATGGGGACGAGCCCGGTTTTGACCAGCGCAAACAGATCGTTCTGCAGGCCCCAGCGATCCATGCACGGCAATTGTTGGCGAGCGACCATGGCGCCCAGCCGGGTCAGATTTTCTGCATCGTTGTAACAGGTGTGGTAAAATCCGGTCTGGCCGGGGTTGACGTGGTAGGCGGTGGTGTCCGGCTGCAGGATGACGTCGGTCTGTTTTTTTTTGAGCAGGATTGTTTGGGTGTCTGCCCTGCCGCTCGCGGTGTAGGCGGTGACGGATACCGGCACCAGCCATGTCTGCGCCGCATCGTTGGGCAGGTAGGTAAAACGCCGCTGGCGCAAGCTGAGCGTGTTGTTGTTGCGTTGGGCGGTGATCACGGGAAAGCCCGGCTGGGTGACCCAGCTGCGCATGAGTTCGGCCACCGGCATGCCGGATGCAGCCGCCAGCGATTCCCACAAATGATGGCTGGCAGCGTTGCCATAGGCGAAGTCCGTCAAATAGCGCCGGAGGCCGGCTTTAAAATGATCGGGCCCGATCCAGGCCTCCAGCTGTCGTAAAATACTGCCCCCTTTGCTGTAGATGATCGGCGCCGTGCTGGTAGTGATGGCCACCTGGGCACCCCCCGGCATTTCGATGGCAAAGGTTTCGTTCAGTGCGTCACGGGCCATTGCCGTTTCGGTCTGGCTCCTGACAAACTGATCCCAGATCTTCCATTCAGGATAGTGGTGATCCACCATTCCGTAACCGAAGTAGGTGGCGAAACTTTCGTTCAGCCAGAGGTACTTCCAATCCTCGGGCGTTACCAGATTGCCGAACCATTGATGGGCGATTTCGTGGGCAATGACTTCACCGATGCGTGCCAGCGCTTCCCGCGATGTCACGCCGGGCACGTTTAACAGCAGGTTCTCGCGGAAGGTGATCGCCCCCCAGTTTTCCATGGCCCCGAAGGCGAAATCCGGCACGGCGATCAGATCCATCTTGGTCAAGGGATAGTCGATGGCATAGTAATCCTCACCGTAAGCCAGTGCCTTGCGGCCAAATTCCCGCCCGAAGACGGTCTGGTCCCCCATCCCCGGCAGGCAGACGGCACGCACCCGGCGGTCGACAGTATCCACGTGGATTTCAAAGGGACCTACACCGAAAAATAACAGGTAGGTGGACATTTTGGGCGTCGGGTGGAAAGTGACCCGCTGCCTCCCGCCCGCCAACTCCGTGATGGTTTGGATGTCGGTGTTGGAAATGGCTGTCAGGTTTTTGTCGATGACCATCTCAACCGTAAAGATCGCCTTCTGCGCGGGATGGTCCTGGCAGGGAAAAGCGCGCCGGGCATCGCTTTCCTGAAACTGGGTGACGGCAATATAGTTCGGGGCGTTGTCCGTTTTGATCCGGCTGCGATAGAAACCGGCCATGCGGTCGTTGATTTTACCGCTGTAGTCGATGGTCAACTGGAAGATACCGGAAAGGGGGGCGGGCAGATGGATGGTCAGGCTCGTGTTGGCCGGATCCAGTGTAAACGGACACGCGGTGAGATGGTCATCGGATCCATCCGGTTGAATTCGGCACTGCCAGATGGCCAGTTCCGCACAATCGAGGGTGAGGGCCTCGGTTGGCTCGTCGGCATGGGCGGAAAGGGTCATCCGGCCGGCAAAAGTAAAGCGGTCAAGATCCGGTTCGAGGGTGAGCTTATATTCCAACGGTGTGATGGGAGCGGTCATGCTGATCTCCATTTATTTTTTTGAAGGGCTGCGGTAACGGGTTTACGGCTAAAATATGCGGGGCAGAATGAAGCGGCCGATCGTATAAAACACCCCGGTGGAGATGAATATCCCTGCGGATACACTGTGGACCCAGAAGGCAACTCCGATCCGTCCGGTCATTTTCCTTGTATGCGCGATATAGGTCTTATAGAGATCAATGATGTTCGGTGCCAGCGTGTTGCGATCGGCCAGGCCGCGGTCGAACAGGTATCGGGCGATGATTGAAAATGAGCCGGCAGCTATCGCCACGGCCACTCCCATAACGATCAATATGGTGTAATCTGCAGCAATCAAGATTGTACCTACCCGGCGAAACGTTGGTTTGTTTGTGATAAATGAGACGGTTGCGCCGACTTGTATACGCGTATGGCCAAAGGCAAGGACCGCCTGCCTGCTGAGGGTGCACAGATATCCTGACAAAGACGGGTTTTCAATCTAAAACAGGATCAGAGAAGTTTAATTCTTTAATCTAAATTTGTCCGCGGCTTTTATGGAATACCCCCTGCCGGTGAAATCACTTTTTTCATCGGTCAGGCGTTTGTCGGCGATGGCCTGGGATCGATAGGCCACCCGGGCACTAATGACAAAATCAGCGGTGTTGATTCCCTGTCCAGCCAGGTAGTTCTGAAATTGATCCTCCATCTGGCGGATCAAGACAACGTCAGCGACAAATTCCTCTTCGCTGTATGTCGCGCCGGATACTTTGGCAACAAACACCGGGGTGATATAGGCGGTCTTTTCTTGCATGGAATAGCCGACGATGTAGCAGTAACCCTTCTCTTTGGCCCAACAGGACGGTGCGCTGAACACGACCGCCAGAACCATGACGACCATCAGCTTCAGACAGGTTTTCTTCATAGCAGCCTCCTATTCAACAACCATGCGTGTTATCTCGCGTGTCACCGATTAAGATCGCGCGGACCTGTTTTGATCGATGGTGTTTCAGGCGTTGGCCGGATAGGGTGCAACGCCTGTATTGCAAAGCCGCGAATCGATATGTTTATTCCTACCACGCCATGGAATCGGGCGCAACTGTCCGATCTGTGAGTGTTTACACGAACCCTATAACCCAATGCGCGATTAAAACCGTTTCATGGCCGCTTGCCGCTATTGTGAAAGGCTTCAAGGCTGCTTTTGTCAATCATCACTTTGCCGTGCTCGCGCATTGCGCGAATTTCGTCAAACTCGACCAGCTGATAAATCACTTTCTTGCCTACGCCGATAAATCGGGCGGCTTCACTGACCGTCAATACCGGCACCTCTATATATTTTTTGTTGTCGTTCATTATTTATGAATCCTTATTGTTTTTGCCTTTTCGCCCTTAACCTGTCGGTCGCTTTGATTTGTGGGGACGGTAAGCATTATTCTAAGGGCGGCAAGGGTATCGACGTCAAGGCGCCTTTCATCATTCCGGTCAATTCCGAAAGTCGAATCAGCTACGGTATTGTTGTAAATCCAAACTGCGCGCTTATATTTTGAGTTTTTAACAACAAATATTTAAGGGGAAAAAATGCAAAACGCGTGGACTTACAAAAACTTTGAGATTCAAGAAGGCTTGAAGCCCGGCAGTAAAACCTTTCGCTATTTTTTCAAGGTTCTCGAAAGTGGTCAGAAAAAATGCAACTATTGCGTCTGGATCGCAGATGATGCCTTGACCCGGTTCGATCCATCCAAGGATTTCAATGCCATTGTCGCTTCCCGGAAGGATGCCTGGCATCAATGGGTAAAAGCCAAAATTGACGGCAGCGATTTTCGCAATCGGGCCTTGAAAATTGAAAAATCAGGCGAACTTGAGATTAACTTGTCGGATCTTTCGGAACATGTCACAGTGGATTAATCTGGCAAATTGATCAATGTGGATCAGGAGCGGCTTTTGAAACACACCCCCTTAATCTTTTTTTTGATTGTTTTCCTTCACCTTCCCGTGACTTGTCCAGCAGCGGCTGAATTGACGATCATCACTGAGGAATTCCCCCCATTAAATTACACGGAGAACGGCAAACTGACCGGGGCCATCACCGATGTGGTACGGGAAATCACCCGACGCTTGGGTATTGCCAACGATATTCAAGTCATGCCATGGGCCCGGGGATACAAGCGGCTGCTTACCGAACCCAATACCGTCCTTTTTACCACCGCCAGGACCGAGGCGCGCGAATCGCTGTTCCATTGGGTTGGTCCGCTCCATTCCGCGCGGATCGAATTGTATGCCAGAAAAAGCGACCAGCGACAGATCGATTCCATTGAAGCGGCCATGCAGGTGGACGCCATTGCCACCTACAGGGACGATGTCAGAGAGCAGATATTGAAATCTCTCGGCTTCACCAACCTAGACAGTTCCAACAGCCCGCACAGCGGTATTCGCAAACTGATGTCCGGCCGGGTGGATCTGTGGATTTTCGACAATGTCGGCGCCCAACAGGTGGCCCGTGAGGCCGGGTTCGGTCCACGGGATATTAAAGCGATATTAACACTCCAGCAGCAGATATCCTATATCGCCATTTCCAAACCAACCTCACCTGCCATCGTGCAGCAGTGGCAGGTGACCCTGGATGAAATGAAAGCGGACGGCACCTTCTGGTGGTTGACGCGCAAATGGCTGCCGCCTGACGCCATCCGGGTATTCGAACGCCAGACTCACACCGATACGCCATTTTTTTTAAGGTTTTACACGGAGGATTCACCGCCCTCTTCCTATGACGAAAATGGCCGGATCAAAGGGCTGTCGGCCGACATTGTCCGGGAAATCCTGCGACGAATCGGCCAGCCGGATACCATCGCGCTGGTGCCGTGGGCCAGGGGGTACCAATTGGCCCAATCCGAAGCCGATACGGCCCTTTTCTCAACCACCCGACTCCCTCAGCGTGAAGCCATGTTTTCATGGGTGGGACCGCTCTACCGGCAACGCTGGGGTTTCTACCGGTGGCATGCGAGCCCAGTCCGCATTATGGATATCGAAGCGGCCAAACAGGTCAAACGCATCGGCACCTATCGCCAGGACGCCAAAATGCAATACCTACAGGCATTGGGGTTTGAAAATCTGGTTCCCACCAATAAGAACATCACCAATCTGACCCACCTACAGCGGGGAAATATCGATTTGTGGGTCAGTTCAGATTTCAACATGCCGTACCTGGCCAGACAAGCCGGTGTGTCGGCCGACCAGTTGGCGCTGGCCTACGCCTTCCATACCGTGGGCAATTATATTGCATTCTCAAAAGGAACGTCGCCCCATGTCATCCGGCTGTGGCAGGCGGTGTTGGATGAAATGAAATCGGACGGCAGCTACCAGCGGATCTGCCTTGAATACAATTATGTGCCTGAATAATAGACGAACTACATGGAAGCCCTGCACGTGAACCCAGAAAGAAAAAGCTTGACCAATCCCAGTTCTCCTGGCCCCAACGTGCGTAGTTTTGGATTGCTGAGACGGCGTTCCATCGCCATCGAACTGGCTATCAGTCTGGTTCTGCTGGTGTTTTTGGTGGAGGGGGTTCTGCTGATATTGATATACCAACGGCAGGCCGACTATCTTTACCGGCAGTTGCAGTTAAAAGCGGACGAGTACGCCGTCAACCTGTCCGAAACGCTGGCGGTACCGATATGGGATCTGGATGACGAGCAGATCCGGCGGATCGGGGACGGATTCGTCCGCAACGACATCGTCACAACCATCCTCATCCGCGACATCGATGGGAATGTCTATTATGAATTCAGTCGGGATACCTCCGAAAACCCGATCAGCCGTGAGGTGCCGATTGTCTATATCGGGAAACCGATCGGCCAGGTCAACTTTGCGTTGTCTCTGGACGCCTATCGCCAAGATCTGACATGGCTTCGCAACACAGCGATTCTGTTGATGGCGGCATCGTTGGTGGTCATTGTCATTGCCACAGGCATTGTATTGCGGGTGCTCATGCGCAAGCCCCTGGCCATCCTCCGCCAGGGGATGGACCAGGTGGCCCGGGGTGACTATGATTACCGGTTCGATGAGGTGCACCATGATGAACTGGCCGACATCGCCCGACGATTCAGCAAGATGGCTGAAGAGATACGCGAACGTGAACAGTCGCTGCAGAAAGAGGTGGCCGAACGCAAGCGGGCGGAGGATAAAAGCAGGCAGGGCGAGGCCAGGACCCTAGCCAT
>Ga0272441_10005403_pt1 | contig 22235 bp, 27 predicted proteins | sample SSMProp6N_FD_193582 | JGI IMG/M metagenome (GOLD analysis project Ga0272441, IMG submission 193582) | Marine sediment archaeal communities from Little Sippewissett salt marsh, Falmouth, MA, United States - SSM-Prop-6N | ecosystem: Environmental > Aquatic > Marine > Wetlands > Sediment ... | reverse complement strand
CTGGGAGAGATCATTGCCGATGCGGTGCCGGTAGCGCATGAGGGCCTTGCCATCGTCCTCATCCGGTGCCAGTGAGCGGTCGAAAAGGACGATCTTTGCTTCCAGCTCCTCCAGGTTGGCGGCGCATTGCAAAAGCCGGCTCTGCACGATACGGTTGTTGGCCAGGATATAGGCGCTTGCCGTCTGCACGACTTCCTGAATGTGCCCCTTATAGACCTTGGACAGGTAGTTGTAGAGCAGCATTAGAGACCGGGTGTGGGCGAAATAGGGAAGGCCCAGCTTGCGGAAATCGAAATTCGGGGTGTCGTTGTAGTAGAAAAGCTCCATCAGGTTGTCAGTCTTGAAGATGTTCCTGATCTTGCGGTTCACCACATTCTTTTTGACATCGTTAATGACTTCCTCGAATTCCTCCAGCAGCCTGCGCTTGATGGCGGCCGTGTAGATGGCCTTGATATAGAAGGTGGGAACATTGAAAACCAGGCGGTAATAGGGGTCCTTGCGGAAATAGCGGATCAGCTCCATCAGGGGAATGCGGGCGCTGAACTCCCGGGCGTGCTCGATAAGAGCCCGCAGGGCAGCCGTGAGCTCGATCACCTCCTGGCTTATTTCCTGCTCATCCAGCTCGTCGGTGTCCTCCAGCTCCCTGCTGTGCAGGGAATAGGACCTCAACACCTCCTCATGGCAGTAACATTCTTTCGGCAGCTTCGAAACCAAGAACAGGGCGAAGTAGAGCCTTTCCAGGCGCTCCAGTATGAGCATGGCGGGCCCGTGGTTGAAATGGGGATGGGCCTCTTCCAGGTACTCCGGCAGGAAAAAGCCGAAATGCCTGAAAATGTCGGTATAGGGAAACAGCACCAGATTCTTGAGGTAGATGAAAGGTTTCAGCCCCTCCTCGATATTCCCGAAGAGCCGGTCCGGAATCTTGCGGATATATTCATTAAAGCGGCGCAGGAGCTGCTTCTTGACAGCCTCCTCGTGGCCGCTGCCGGCATAGGTGTCCTCCATCTCGCTCAGGGGCACCAGGTCTTCCAGGACCTTCACGGCTCCTTCGTATTTGGCCTCGATCAGCTCGGTGATTGATTTGTCGAGGAAATCCTGCTCCTGGCTGAAGCGCCGGAAAAAATCCCTGAGTGGATAGGCGGCTTTGTAGAGCTCGTAGACCTGCCGGGCAAACTTCGGCGTCAGGTCCCGGGTTTCGAATCCGGTCAGCCCCGGGGTCCGCTGCTTGATGGCGCGCTTGAGCTGCCCGAGCTTGTGTGACAAGAAGAGATCCCGGCGGGAGCGGCCGCTCAAGAGGTGCTGCAGCCAGAGGAGGAATCGTCCCCACCCGGAAACATGGGTCATCTCCTGGGCGATCAGGCGTTCTTTTTCCTCCTGATCGAGCTCGACCCGCATCACCTCCTGCTGCCGCTGGGGCGCCAGCCTCTTGGTGATCTTGTCCAGGAGCTCTTTGCGTTCCTTCTCCGGCAGCTCTGAGGACAACTCTTCCAGCTTGGTTCTGTCAGACATCGGCGTGCTCCTGGAAAGTACGAATCATCAACAATTTACCCCTGCCGACACTGATGCGCCCGCTCCCGGCAATAATGCGGTTGCTGATTCCCCCTTCGCCCCGTCTCCAGCTCAGGCCGTCCAGCTTCCACTTGAGACCTTCCGAGCGCATGTCCGCCGCTCTGTCGCTCAACGGAAACAGTGACACGGTCTGGCCCTTCCAGCCCGTGAAAGAAAAATCTCCGCTGATCGCCTCGATATGCTCACACCGGGTGTACCAGGCCACCGGGGCAAAGGACCGGCAGAACAGAGAGAGGATGCCGACCAGATGATCCAGCCGGCCTCCTCCGCCTCCGGCCAGGAGTATGCGCCGGTAACCCATCTCCCGGAAAACCCTGAGTCCCAGCTCGGTATCCGTGTCGTCCTTATCCTCGGGAAAAGCGCGCTTCCTGTGGCTGGGGAAACTTAAAAACCGGGGGCTCTTGGCCACCGAGTCCATGTCCCCGACCAACAGGTCAGGCTCCAAACCGATTCTAAGAGCCAGATCAAAACCGGAGTCTGCGGCGATCACGCAGCGGACCGACTGCAGGGCCGGCGCCAGGATTTCTCGGCTGGGCCCTTCCCCGCCGATCAGCAGCAAACCGTCCGCGCCGTTCGTCATTGGGCAAAAATTTACCCCTTTTCGGCTGAACTTGCAAGCTCAATTTATGCGGTTGAAATAAACTGCTATCTTTAATCGGCCTAAATTCCGAATATGTAAACAGGCACACTGGACAGGGACGTCCAGGAAAATACGATCAAGGAGGATTGTATGATTATCAATCACAACATGAGTGCCATTTTCGCCCACCGTCAGCACAAGTGGAACAGCTGGGCCGTCGACAAGGACATGGAGAAACTGTCCTCCGGCATGCGGATCAACCGCGCCGGGGACGACGCCTCCGGCCTTGCGGTGTCGGAGAAGATGCGATCCCAGATCCGGGGCCTGCTCCGCGCGGAGAAGAACGCCATGGACGGGATCTCCTTCATCCAGACCACGGAAGGGTATCTCCAGGAGAGCCAGGATATTCTGCAGCGCCTGCGCGAGCTGGCCGTCCAGAGCTCCAATGGGATCTATTCCTCCGAGGACAGGATGCAGATCCAGGTTGAGGTTTCCTCGCTCATCGACGAGGTCAACCGCATCGCTTCCCATGCCCAGTTCAACGGCATGAACCTGCTGACCGGCCGCTTCGCCAACTTCACCGGCGAGAACGCAGTGACCGCCAGCATGTGGTTTCACATCGGGGCGAATATGGATCAGCGCGAACGTGTATACATCGGCACCATGACCGCCCAGGGCCTGGGACTGCAGTCTCCCAGCGGCCCTCCCCACGCGGCGACCTTCATCTCCCTCTCTTCACCGGACCGGGCCAACATGGCGATCGGCATGATCGACGAGGCCCTGAAACTGATCAACAAGCAGAGAGCGGATTTGGGGGCCTACCAGAACAGGCTGGAGTATTCCGCCAAGGGTCTGGCCGTGGGTGCCGAAAACCTGCAGGCCTCGGAATCCCGCATCCGTGACGTGGACATGGCCGAACAGATGGTCAACTTTGTCAAGAACCAGATCCTGATTCAGTCGTCCACAGCCATGCTGGCCCAGGCCAACACCAAGCCCCAGACGGTGCTGCAGCTTCTGCAGTAGTACCGCGAGGAACCAAAAAAAGCAGCTCCCCTGGGGCTGCTTTTTTTCGGCCTTTAGGCCGATCCGGAGGACGCCCCGCAGGGGTGATCCGGAGGACGCCCCGCTTGACAACCCCATGGGCTTGGGTTTTAGATGGGAAAACGATTGCAGGAAATAGATGCTTCGAATACCCAGGGTGCTGAAAGAGTTTTCCTCACATCTGATCAAAGCCGGCTACAGCTGCTATCTGGTCGGCGGCGCGGTCCGGGATATGCTTATTCATCGGCCGTTCACTGATTACGACGTTGCCACCGACGCCCGCCCGGAAGCCGTCATGAAGATCTACCGGCGGGTGATTCCCACGGGTATCAAGCACGGCACGGTGACGGTGCTGTTCAAGGGAATCCAGATAGAGGTGACCACCTTCAGGACCGAGAGCGATTATCTGGATGGGCGCCGGCCCGCGCGGGTAGCCTTCAGCCCCTCGATACTGGAAGACCTGAAGCGCCGGGATTTCACCATCAATGCCATGGCCTGGGACCTCGCCGGCGGGGTACTGCTGGACCCCCACCAGGGGCAAGCAGACCTGAAAGCCGGGATCATCCGCGCCATCGGCGATCCCGGCGAGCGTTTCAGCGAGGACGGCTTGCGGCCGGTCCGGGCCTGCCGCTTTGCCGCCCAGTTCAACTTCGAGATCGAGCCCCAAACCTTCGAAAGCATTCCCGGGGCGCTGGAAACGGTTAAACAGGTCTCCGCGGAAAGAATCCGCGATGAGTTGATCCGCATACTGGCCGCGGAGCAGCCTTCCCTCGGCTTCCTCGCCCTGCACGAATGCGGGCTCCTGGCCATCATTCTACCGGAGCTGGAAAAAGGAGTGGGCGTGGAGCAGCGGGAGATGCACTGCTTCGACGTCTTCACGCACCTCATCTACAGCTGCGATGCCGCACCCGCGGACAGCCTGCTGCTGCGGTTAAGCGCCCTGCTGCACGATATCGGCAAGCCCGGCACCCTCTCATCAGACGCAGACGGAACAGCGCATTTCTTCGGGCACGAGGAGCTCTCCGCGCAGCTGGCGGAAAAAATCCTTCTGCGGCTGCGCTTCCCGAACGAACTCATTCACACGGTTTCCCACCTGGTGCGCCACCACATGTTCAACTACACCGAGGAGTGGACCGACGCCGCCGTGCGCCGCTTCATAGCCCGCGCCGGGGAGGAGCATGTCCCTGCCCTGCTGGCGCTGCGCCGGGCCGACCAGGTGGGAATGTGCAATCGCCGCGCTGTTTCCCACTCCCTGATCGCTTTCGAGAAGAGAATCGAGAAGGTCCTGGCCGCGGGCGGCGCCCTGAACCTGAAATCCCTCACAATCGACGGCAACGACCTCATGCGTCACCTCGACCTGTCCCCGGGGCCCCAGGTGGGGCTGGTGCTTAATTTCTTGCTCGAGGCTGTGCTGGATGATCCGAGCCTGAATGAAAGGGCCAGGCTGTTGAAAATGGCGGAAAGGTTTTACCGGGAGCGCCTCAAAACCTCATGAGCGGCGGTGGCGTTTCTTCTTCTCCGCCAGCGCCTTGTAGGCGATTCCCGCGGCATTCTGTTCAGCTTCTTTCTTGTTCTTCCCCATGCCGGGGCCGAAGGTCTTGTTGTTGATAGAGACCTCGATCCAGAAGGTCTTGTTGTGGTCCGGTCCGCTGCGCTGCACGGTCCGGTAGCGGGGATAGGTCTTGAATTTCTTCTGAACAAATTCCTGCAGCAGGGTCTTGTAATCCTTGCGGTGCCGGTTTTCCAGCACCTTATTGATCTCGGGCACAAGCTGGTCGCGGATAAAGGCGCGCGCGGCCTTAAAGCCGGAATCCAGGTAGTAGGCGCCGATGATCGCTTCCATGGCGTCGGCAAGCAGCGCCTTCTTGGAGCGCCCGCCGGAGTATTCCTCGCCCCTGCCGATCAGGATGAAATTGTCGATCCTCAGGCGCTTGGCGATGTCCGCCAGGCTGTCCTCGCTGACCACGAAGGATTTGATCTTCGCCAGATCGCCCTCCTTCTTATCCAGCAGGGACATGAGCAGGTATTCGCTGACCACCAGGCCGAGCACCGAATCACCGAAAAACTCCAGTTTTTCGTTGTTGTCGATGTTTTCGCTGCTCTCGTTGGCGTAGGAACGATGGGAAAAAGCAAGGTTCAAGAGCTCTAGGCTCTTGAACCTTATATTAGCTTGATTTTGGAATAATTGCAGCTCCTTCCGCCGTTCCGGTGAAACCACCGGAGTGCTGAAGGGCGTACTTTTAGTAAAAAACTGCACTTTTAGCGGTTATTTCTTTTCCTGTTCAGCCTTTATGAAATCCAGAGCATCACGAACCGTTTCAAACTCGTTCGCCTTCTCGTCGGGAATGGTGATCCCCAATTCCTCTTCGATGGCGTAAACCAGTTCGTAGGTGTCCAGGCTGTCCGCCCCCAGGTCCTGACGGAAGGAGGAATCGAGAGTGATCTTGTCCTCTTCGATTTCCAGTCTTTCTGCAATCAATTTTTTCATTTTCTCGAAAAGTTCATCCATGCTTTTTGCCTCCTAATCTTTGGATTAAGTCAGCTCCTCTGACTCAAGGATCTGTTTCCCCCTATAGAATCCGCACTTGGGGCAGACTCTATGTATCAGCACCCGATTGCCGCAGTTGCTGCATTCAATCAGGCTGGGTGCCTTTAGCTTCATATTAATAGCTTTTCGTCCCCGCGCACGCGCTTTGGACGATTTGCTTTTAGGTACAGCCATGACTCGTTATCCTCATCGCTTGTTTTAAGATAGAGCAAATTACCCCATCACAAAGTGATTGTCAAGTGCTATGGAGGGTTCTCTTCAGGCGAGGGGGCTCTCCGCATTGGCCAACTTTTTCTTCAATGCCTCGACGACAACCGGGGGCACCATGTCGGATACATCGCCGCCAAACAACACCACTTCCTTGATGCCCGAAGAGCGCAGCACAAAGTACTTTTGGTCCGTGGGTATAAATATCGTCTCGATATCCGGATTCAGGGCGTGATTCATCATGTAAAGCTCGAATTCATACTCGAAATCAACCAGGGCGCGCACGCCCCGCAGGATGGTTCGGATGCCGCTTTTGCGGGCGAAATCCACCACCAGACCCGGCCAGGTATGCACATGGACATTCTTGAGATCCGCAACCATCTCCAGCATCATGCTTAGGCGTTCCTCGGCGGTGAAAAGGACTTTCTTCTGCGGGTTGGAGGATATAACGATCTCCACCTGGTCGAACATCTTGGATGCCCGCTGGATTACGTTGAGATGACCGTTTGTTGCTGGATCGAAGGATCCGGGGTAAATAATCTTGTGCATGTTTGGAGTGTACTGCTAATTTTTTGAAGGGTCAATAATTGTAAAACATTTTGACAAACTCATGCGAACTGGATAGAATATGGAGCGTGAAGCGCGACTGTGTCTTAATTGCCCTCAGCCTGATGATTTACACGGCCTGCAGCAGCACGCAACCGGCGGCGATACCGCCGCCAGCGCCGGCGCCCGTGGTCGCGGCTGCGGAACCTCAGGCAGCGGAAGAATTCGTGGTCACCGAGGAAATTTTCACCCGGACCTTCGACGAGATCGAAGCGTTTATCGACAACCTCAATGAGATTATCCGCAAAAGGAATTATGAGGCCTGGACCAGCTACCTGAGCGAGGAGTACATCCGCGAAACCAGCGACCAGGCCTTTTTACAGGCACAGTCCGAAACACCCGTGCTGAAAAAAAGCAACATCGAGCTGGCAAGCCTGCAGGACTACTTCGAGTATGTGGTGGTACCCAGCCGCTCTCATGCCCAGGTTGATGACATCGAATTTATCGACGAAGCCCATGTCAAGGCGATCTCGATTATTAATGACACCCGGGGTCTTCTCTACCTGCTGGTCAGGGAAGACGACAGCTGGTTGGTCGGCGTTTGGTAAAATAACTTTAAGGTGGTGAGGATGATGAAATGTAGAAGAGCTTTTCTGCTGGCACTTTTGCTCGGCCTGACAGCCGCTTGTATGCTGGCTGCCCAGGACGGCGGGCGTGAACTGACAGTCGAGGAACTGTACCTGGAAAAGATCGAGATGCAGATACTGCGGGAGCAGGCATTCGCCGACGACCGGGAGCTCAAAATGCTGGTCCTGGACGACCTGGAAACCATGATAGACCAGGGGAACAGCGGCCGGGACGTGGAGCTCATTCTGGAATATCTGGCTCTGGAAGGGATCGTGCGCACCGTCCGGGAATCCAACCGCCTGATCAACTACTTTCCCGATGTCAGGCGCCGGGCCGTTAATCTCCTGGGCCGGGTGGGCGGAGAAGAGGCCGGTACGGCACTGATCACTTCACTCATCAAGGATGTGGAGCCCATGGTCAAGGCCGAGGCGGCTTACGCCCTGGGCGTCATCGGCAGCAACGACAACAACGAGGTGGTCCAGGCCCTGGTCTACAGCCTTTATCAGGAGGATCCCGACAAGCCGGACAACAACTTCGCCTATGCCGTCTGCCTGAGCCTGGAAAAGATCGCCCGGGAAAACAACGGCATCAAGGATCCCGGCGCTTACCAGGCCCTGGTTCGCATCGCCCAGGGCAGCTATATCCGCACCGTCCAGAACAAGGCCCTGGCCACCCTAGAGGAGCTGAGGCAGTATCAATAGCTGCTGTTTACGTCCTAGCGGAGAAGAAAGGCCCGATTAACTCAGGGAAGATTCCAGGTCCCCGATAACTTCCTCCAGCCACTGATTCTCCGCTTCCAGGTGGATGATACCCTTGCGTATAATGGCCTGCAGGTAGAAGTCGATCTCATCCCGGATAGACACCAGGGTGCGCTGAAAGTCCTCTTTCTGCATGATGGTTTTTTTCTGCTGCATTCTCAGGTATTCCAGAACTTTTTCAGGAGACAGCTTGTTGAAGAAGAGGAATTTCAATGTAAATTCGTCTTTGACTTTATAACTGATGCGCAGCGGCTTTAGCAGCCATTCATCGAGTTTCTTTTTGCCCAGCGGCGTGATGGAATAGATATTCTTCTCCGCCGCCTTCTTGCCGGGAGCTGTTTTCTTGGTCACCCATTCCTGCTCCGAGAGCTTTCTCAAGGTGGGATAGAGCTGGCCGTATGACACGGACCAGACATTTCCCAGGGCGCCTTCGAACTTCTGTTTTATCTCGTAGCCATACTTGGGGCTTTCGGCCAGCAAACCCAACAGTGCAAACTTCAATGACATTATATTATCCTTGTTTGATGATTGTTGCTAAATTAAATGATAGCACAGTGAGCGTATTATGCAAGTATAAAAAGCAGGTTATTGCCAATCCGAGTGGTTTGGCCGGCCGGCATTGGCCCGCTAGGACTGCTCCTGAACAGATTGGTCCATCAGGGGCTTGACGATATCCCGGCGCCAGTCGGGCTTGGCTTCCAGGTTCTCGTACTGTATGCGCTTGCGTATAAAGAAGCGCATGGGGCTGTTGGCATTGCGCTGCTGAATAACGCCGAAGCTGCCCTTGCCCAGGTAGCAGAGCTTCTCGTTGGGCAACAGCTCGATGCTCTCCCGCAAGCTTTTAAGCACGCAGTCAAAGTGGGCGGGTTGGCCCGAATCCTTGTGCAGAATTGCGGAAGAGATATCACGCAGGGGTTTGTCACAGATCGGACAGGGAGGAATGCTCGGGTCCGGAGCCTGGAGGCGGCGCCCCCGGGGGCGTCGGCGGCGGTGCCACTGTTTCTTGCTCATCCATTCTCCTCTTTGAGCATGTTCTGCGTCAGGTCCTGGGCGATCTTGGCGATCGCCAGAGCCAGATAGGCTTCGTCGTGTATTTTTCTTTTGAGCTCCCTGAGTCGGCGCGGATCGGTATTTTTAGCAATTCTCACCACGGCGCTTATACTCCGTCAAACGCGTTTTCGAGATGATCGATGCCACCGGGGCGCACCAGAAGCACATCAAATCTCATACTCATAGCAGCCAGGTGGGGATGCCGGTAAACGAAGAAACTGCCGGCTTCCCTGATGCGCCGCTGCTTGCGGGCATCAATGGCATACTCCAGGCTGTCCGCCCCGTAGGCGTCCCAACTCTTTACTTCGATAAAGACCAGGGTGTCATCCCTGCGGACGATCAAATCCACCTCACCACGGCGGGAACGGAAATTTCTGGCCAGCACTTCATAGCCCCGTTCCGTCATGTAGCGGGCTGCCGCTTCCTCGCCCCGCAGCCCCTTGAGATGCTGTTTCACCTGTCCTGCTCCTCGACCAGCTTGGGATCGATGGCCTTGACGATAAAGATGTTCTTTTTGCCCGTCAGGTCCACAAGTTGCTGATCGCTGAACTTGGTCCCGTACTCGTCGATTAAAAGCTCGATCTTGGGACGGAGCGGAGCCTCGACATGATTTTCAACGACCCTGCCGATGCTGGCATTGTTGAGCTGGACAATACTGCCCACGGGAAAAACTCCGATGCTCTCCAGAAAGGCCCGCAGCACCTTGGGATCGAAATGTTTGCCGTTGTCGCTCAGGATATTCTTCATTGCGGAATAGCCGATCACAGAGCTTTTATGGGGCCTTTGGCTGACCATGGCCTCGTAAGCGTCCGCTACTGTCACGATACGCGCGGAGAGCTGAATGTCCTCGCCCCGGAGCTGGCGCGGGTATCCCCGGCCGTCCCAGTGTTCCTGGTGCTGAAGCGCGATGGCGGCGATTTCTTCCGGGTATTTCAGCTCCTTGGAGATAATCTGGTAGCCCAGGATGGGATGGGTCTTGATCGACTTCTTCTCTTCCTCGGTGAGCTTGCCCTCTTTCTGCAAGATACTCTTGGAAATTCTCAGCATGCCCACATCGTGCAGCAGGGCGCCGGTGGCCAGCTGGAGCTGACGGTAGCTGGTCAGCTTGAGGGCGGCGCCGATAACGGTGGAGATGATGGTGCAGTTCACCGCGCTGATGGACAGCCTGCGCTCCGGCCACATGCCCAGAAGCACGAGCTGCACCATCTCGTTGGGCGCCAGCCGGATAGCTTCCAGCAGGTCCTGGACTACCGCATCAATGGCATCGTGGGGAATGGTGGCGTTCTCGATGATATCCCGGAATATCGCCTCCACCCTTTCAATGTTGGAGCGGTAGGTCTTCAGGTATTTCTCATCCCTCACCGGCAGCCAGGCCTTGAGGGCTTGCATTGTCTCTTTGTCAGCCTCCAGTTCCGGACCGATCTCTCTTCCCTCGCAATAGACCTCTTCAATGTCCCACTGGATCAGGCGGTCGATATCCTGCTGCTTCAGGGGAATCCCAGCGGGCACCAGAATATTCTCGCCTTCGATGTACACCGGCTGATCGAATTTCATGCCGGCTTTCAGTGTGCTGACATTGATCTTTTTCATACGTTTCTCTCTTTACACCCGATCTTCATAGCGTTTCCCCAGATTTCATTGCCCCTGATTCATAACAAAAACAAGAATTTCCGCGAGGATTTCATAAAAACGCTCAGGTATAAAACTCCCCACATCCAATTCGATCAAAGCCTCCGTCAGCTCCGGCATTTCCAAAATACTGATCTCGTTTTCCGCGGCAATCGTTTTCAGGCGTTCCGCTATTCGGCCCCGCCCCTTGGCAAGTACCAGCGGAGCGGGCAAATCCTGCGTGTATTTTATCGCAACTGCCTTCTCCACGTCACCACCAATCTGCCTGCAAATCCTCGGATGAGCGTCCCGATCCAGGCCCTAGCCCTGGGTGTTCACGCTCTGATAGGGGATCTCCTCCCAGGGCAGCGAAAAGCCGTCGAAACCGGTGTCTTCACGTATAGTATCGTCAACTTCGACGCCGAGGTTTTGCAAATTTGTCTTTAAGTTTTGCCAGCCCGCAAGTGTTCGACCGGGTTGCGAAGCGAATACGGTCAGCCGCAGCGGCTCACCTTCCCCCTCGAGGTGGAAACTCCAGCGCCGGCCTCCTGAGGCGGCGGTCAGCACCAGACGGTTCAGGGTACGGGAGAAGGAGTCGTAGCGCAACCGCAGTGTGCCCTTGAGCTCGACGTCCTCTCCGCCGCCGCCGGCGCTTCCGGCCCCGTAGCGAAATCCGTAGGGAACGACAATCCAGCTCTCCCGGCTGCCCGGCAGATGATTGAAAAGCTGCAGAACGTTTCCCTGGCCCTGCTCCTCGCGGGAAATCGTCTCCTGCAGCAAACCGGCCAGCTCCTTCCGTTGTTCCGGCTGCTTGCGCTGCTCCTCTTTGCCGCGGCGGTGCCGTTCCTCCCCGGCATTTTTCCCGCCCCGCTCACCATAGCCCAGCAAGCCCACCAGCCCCTCCAGGGCCGTATCGGAGAGATCCAGCTTTTTATCCACAATCATCGCGATAAGGCGGGAAAACCTGCCCGGCTCCAGTCTGAGCCGCCGCAACAGGCTTTTGATGCGGCTGACCGTCGACGCCCGGACGGCCAGGCCGGTCTTCATCATGGCCATCACTACGGCTGCAGCGGCCTTGTCCGCACCTAATCCCTCGCGTTGCAAGAGCTCCAGCAGCTGATTCGCTTTCCCGTCGCTCCCCTCGGCAATCCGCAGCTCGTAGCGGCTCCCCACCCTGCTGACGAGCACCCTCAGGGTGCGGCCGGGGGCCAGGTCGAGCTTGGAGTAGGCGGGAATTACCCGCCCCTGCAGCGCCACAGCGTATTTCGATCCCACGATGCGCTTGATGACCTTAATGGAAACAAAATCGCCAGGCCGCAAGCGCAACTCGGGCCTGGCGTTTATTCTGATCGCATCAGGAATCAGTTTCGGGATCATGTCCTTTAGGGCTGCTTTTTACGAATCAACTCCGCTACCTTGGCAGATTTTCCGACCCTGTCCCGGATATAGTAAAGCTTGGCCCGTCTTACCCGCCCGTGGCGAACCACGTCGATCTTCTGAATGCGCGGGGAATTGATGGGAAAGGTCCTTTCCACGCCCACGCCGTAGGACATCTTCCGTACCTTGAAGGTCCGTCGCACGCCGGAACGTTTCTTGGCAATGCAGAGACCCTCGAAAACCTGCACCCGCTCGGTTCTCCCCTCCACGATCTTGTAATGAATACGCAAGGTATCACCTATATTGAACTGCTGCAGATCGTCCCGGATCTGCTCTGCCTCAATCGCTTTGATGGTATCCATTTGCTTCTCCTTCCTCTTGTAGACTTTCCAGATAATCCCTGATATCCGCAGAGAATTCCATTTCTTTTAAAAGCTCCGGCCGGAATTTCGCAGTTTTTTCCAGCCTTCGTTTGAGCCGCCAGCGGGCGATCTCCGCGTGGTGCCCTGAGAGCAGTATTTGCGGCACTTTCAGGCCGCGGAACTCCTCAGGCCGCGTATAGTGCGGATATTCCAGGAGGCCCCCGGCGAAGCTTTCCTCTTCCAGGGAGTCCTCCTTGATCACGCCCCTCACCAGCCTGGCGACCGCATCGATCACCACCATGGCGGCGACTTCACCACCGGAAAGCACGAAATCCCCTATGGAGACCTCATCCGTTACAAAGGTATCGATAATACGCTGATCGATGCCCTCGTAACGGCCGCAGAGCAGCACGAGCTCATCCTCACCCGCCAGTTTCTGTGCCAGCTCCTGATCGAATAGACGCCCGGAGGGTGTCAGGTAGACCACCCGCCGCCCGTGGTCTCCGGCCGCCGCGGCGCCCACGGCCTCCAGGGCGGCAGCCAGGGGTTCCGGCTTCAGAACCATCCCCGCTCCGCCACCGTAGGGAGCGTCATCACAGGTCCGGTGCTTATCCAGGGCGTAATCCCGGATATTCACCAGGTTAAGGGAGATCAGGCCCCGCTCCGCCGCTTTACCCAGTATGGAGGCTTCCAGGTAGCCCCGGAAGATCTCCGGAAACAATGTCAGCACATGGATCTTCACGGAAGCTCGAACCCCGCGCCCAGGAAAATTTTTCCCCCTCCGATATCCACCCTGTCCACGAAAGGATCGCCAAAGGGAATCATCACCGTTTTTCCCGCTCCGTCCACGATTTCCAGAAGATCGGCCTTACCGCCCGTGCAAACCGCCCTGACCCGGCCGATCATCTCTTCCCCCCGGTACACCTCGCAGCGGCAGATATCCGCATGGTAATATTCCCCCTTCCTCAGGGGGGCGGCATCCTCCCGGTCAACGTAGACCTCGAGCCCCCGGAAATCAAGCGCCTGCTCCCGGTTGTCGATCCCCTCCAGGTCAAAAAGTAAATCGCCGCCGGACCTGCCCACCTTCTCGATCCGGTGGGCCAGGAAGCGGTCTTCTTTTTTTATATACAGCTGTTTAAGCCGGAAGAGATGCTTTTTCTCTTCCGAAAAACATCTAACCTTTAACGTGCCCTTCAGCCCATGGCTTGTCCTGATAAAGCCAATGGCGAGCCGCTCCATCAGTCAAGGATTTCCAGGACAACCCTCTTTCCGGTTTTCATGGAAGATGCGCTGAGAATGGTTCTGATTGCCTTGGCGATGCGGCCATGCTTGCCTATGACCTTGCCAATATCACCATCCGAAACCTTGAGCTCCAAGATAGTCGATTTCTCACCTTCTATCATGTTCACCTTCACCCCAGCGGGTTCGTCCACCAAAGATCTCGCGATGTACTCGACCAAATCCTTCTCCACAGGCAACTCCTTTCTTTGTATCAGAACCTATTTGATACGAAAATTTACATTGTTTAAGAGCTTTCGAACGGTATCACTGGGTTGGGCGCCCTTGCCCAGCCATTCACGAATACGGTCTTCCTTGATGGTGATCTGCTTTTCCTCGATCTCGATGGGATGATAAAAGCCCACCTCCTCGATGGTTTTTCCGTCCCGGGGCCGTCTCGAATCCACAACAACGATGCGGTAGTAGGGTCTCCGCTTGGTACCGAACCTCTTCAACCTGATTCTCACACTCACTCTTTGTCCTCCTTGCAGCTGTTTGATTAAGATCTGGCAAACTGCGACAGCATTTTTTCCTGCGTTTTCTTGTTCTTGGTCATTTTTTTCATCATTAACCGTGTTTTCTCAAACTTTTTCAATAGCTTGTTGACATCATACACCGAGCTCCCGCTGCCGCGGGCGATTCTTTTCCTGCGGCTGGGCCCGATGATGCGATGATTGCGGCGCTCGCCCAGGGTCATGCTGAGGATGATGGCTTCATCCCGCTTCAGCTCCCGCTCGTCAATGGCATCCTCGTCGATTTGGCCCTTGGCGCCGGGAATCATCTCGATCAGCGACTGGATGCTGCCCATTTTGCGCACCCGCCTGAACTGGTCCAGATAATCTTCCAGGGTGAAGGTCTCCCTGGCGATCCGCTCCTGGAGCTCCTCGGCTTCCCGGGCGTCGATGGTGGTCTGGGCCTTTTCCACCAGGGTCACAACGTCTCCCATGCCGAGAATGCGCGAGTCGATACGCTCCGGATAAAAGGGCTCCAGGGCGTCGAGCTGCTCGCCGGTCCCTATATACTTGATGGGCTTCCCGGTGACGCTCTTCACCGACAGGGCGGCTCCGCCGCGGGCGTCGCTGTCGAACTTGCTCAGGATAACCCCGGAGAGCTCCAGGCGCTCGTCGAAGGTCTTGGCGATGTCCACAGCGTTCTGCCCGGTCATGGCATCCGCCACCAGTAAAAGCTCGTCCGGACGCGAAGTTTTTTTAACGGCTTCGATCTCCGCCATCATCCCCTGGTCGACCTGGAGGCGCCCGGAGGTATCGATCAGCACCGTGTCCAACTGGGCGCGCTCCGCGTGATGCAGGGCCTGCTTGACGACCTTGACGGGATTCTTCTCCCCGTCGATCTTGAAAACCTCTACACCGGCTCTCTCTCCCAGCACGCAAAGCTGCTCCACCGCCGCCGGACGCACCAGGTCCGCAGCCACCAGGAGCGGCCTGCGGCCCTGCGCCTTGAGAACAGTCGCCAGCTTGGCAGCGGTAGTCGTCTTGCCGGATCCCTGCAGCCCCAAAAGCAGAATAACGGAGCGGGTGTCCGGCCCCTTGAGCTTCAGCTCCTGCCGGCTGTCTCCAAGAAGCTGCACCAGGCGTTCGTGGACGATCTTGACGAACTGCTGTCCCGGAGAGACCGCGCGCAAAACCTTCTCACCCATCGCCTCTTCCGCGGTGCGGTTCACGAAGCGCCGGACGACTCGCAAGTTTGCGTCGGCCTCCAGGAGAGCGATTTTGATCTCGCTGAGGGCGTCCTGGATATTTTTTTCAGTGATACTGGCTTTCCCGGACAGCTGCCGGGCTATATCGCTGAACTTCTCGGTTAATCTGTCAAGCATAATTGTTATGAATATATACCTTTAAAACCCCCGAATGTCAACCTGATACGCTCAGCTACTGCACATGAAAGAAATGCCTGTCCAGGTAGCGCAGCCTTTCGTAGGCCTCATCGGCCAGGAGGCTCTCGGGATACTCGTCGTAAACCCGCTGATAATAGGCTCTGGATATCTCCAGGTCGCGTAGCGGCGAATCCTGCTCGTAAAGCCGTCCCAGGAGAAAAAGCACCTCGTCCATGCGCTCTCCCCGGGGGTAGCGGGTGCGGTACTCCCGGAGCAGCAACCGGGCGCCGGCATGGCGTCCCGCACTCAGCTGCAGGCGGGCGGCCTCTACCAGCTCGCCGGCAATGGGCAGCGAGCGCAGGCCCAGGAGATTCTCCAGGAATTCCAGGACCAGGTCCGGGTCCCGCAGGCCCAGTCCGGCGCGAACCGCGCCCAGCACGGCCCGGTCGCGGTAGGACGCCGCCGCGCCGGAGTCCAGGTTCCTGCGGTAGTACTTGAGCGCCGCCTCATACTCCCGGCCGGCCAGGTAGATGGCGGCAATACGGTCATTGGCGTAGGCGTCGCCCTCCCGGTAGTTGCTGATGAACTCCACCAGTGCCAGGTCCAACTCGCCCCGGGCATAGAGCTTCTCGGCCCGCTCATAATCCGGGGCCGGCTCCACGCTTCCTTCCTCATCTTCACGGGTTGAGGCCAACCGCCTGTCGAACTCCTCCTCGGGCAGCACCTGGAGAGTCACAGTTTCCTCGCGGGTGCTTCCCTCCCTGACGTCCTGAAGCTGAAAACCCAGATCATAGCTGCCCAGCTCGTGGGCGCGGAAGGTAAAGGATGTCCTTCCGTCATTGCTCTCCCGCGACAGGAATCTGACGTCCTCGTCAGCCACCTGCGGGCCGAAACCAAGGAAAAGCCAGCCCGTGCCGTCGAACTGAACCTCGACCCGGTCGTCCGGCCGGGCCAGGATCTGCCTGCCGGCCGGGACGTCGGAAGCTTCCGCCTGCGGGGCTGCCGGGGCTGCCTGCCTGGCTGCCGGTGCTGCTGCCTGCGGAGCTGCCGGGGCTGCCTGCCTGGCTGACGTTGCTGCCGCCTGCGGGGCGGCCGCTGCTGCTGCCTTATCTGCGGCAGCCGCGGTCACCGCCGCCCGATCCTGTCCGTTGGGGGATGCTTCTTCCGCCTCTTTCCCCGAAGGCAGATCCGGGCGCCAGTAGGACTCCAGGGGCGGCCAGGCAAACTCCTTGTCCAGTCCGGGCGGCAGGCTGTTCAGACGCGTCAGCGGATCGCCGGGCTCCGTCTCCGGCAGAGGCGGTTTGAGCCCGGCGGCCGTACCAGCCCCGGCAACCGCTGCCGGCGGCTCACGCTCCGGCCGGGGCAGGGTCACGGAGCTCGGCCCCGCCTCGGCTGCCGCCTCGTCTGCCGCCTCGTCTGCCGCCTCGGTTGCGGCCTCGTCTGCCGCCTGCGGCGGGGGGCTTTCAGCATCTCCTTTACTTGCGCCCGGCGGCATTTCCGGCCTGACAGGCGCCGAATCCGCCTGCCCCGCGACCTCTTCACGGGGTACGCTCCTGCAGCCCAGGACCAGGGCGACGAGCAGGGACAGCATAAGCTTGATCATGGCCTTGTTCATCGCCTCCCCCTCAGGGCACCTCCTCTAAAAATTTTTCAGCGCGGGTATCGTTCTCAGCACTCAGATAATCCAGGGTGATCTCCCGCAGGGGTATCCAGTAGCGGTCGATCTGCTCATCATCCCAGCGCGGCGTCGGGCTGCGCAGGGGGTAGATTTCGGATACGGCGTCACTGGCCGGGGGAAGGATAAAATCTTGAAATGTCAGCGCGGGCTGCGCGGCTTTCCGCGCGGGCTGCGGCGCGGCAGCGGCGGGCGTCTGCTCCGCACCCCGGTTGCGGCCGGCCAGCACCAGCCAGGTCATCAGGCCGGAGAGCAGGAACACAACTGCGAACAGCAGGATCCACAGGGCCCGCCGGGCCCGGCCGCCCGCTTCCGCCGAAAAGAGCTTAAGCCGAGGTTTTCTCCTCAACATTCTTTTCCAGCCTCAGAGTCACTAATTTCGAAATCCCCGACTCCTCCATGGTTACGCCCAGGAGGGTGTTCGCGCAGGCCACGGTTTTCTTGTTGTGGGTGATGACGATAAACTGTGAGTTGCGGGCGAACTCCTTCAGGAGATTTACCAGACGGATGACATTCTGTTCATCCAGGGCGGCGTCGATCTCATCGAGAATACAGAACGGCGAGGGCTTCACCATATAGGTAGAGAAGAGCAGGCCGATGGCGGTCAGCGATTTTTCCCCGCCGGAGAGAAGATTGATGCTTTCCAGCTTTTTGCCCGGGGGCTGGGCGAAAATATCGATCCCCGATTCCAGAACCTTGTCCGGCTCGGTCAGCTTGAGCTCCGCCCGGCCGCCGCCGAACAGGCGGCGAAACATCATATGGAAGTTCTTGCGGATGGCGTTGTAGGTTTCCAGAAAGCGTTCCGTGGATTCCGCGCGGATCTCTTCGGTTACCCGCACCAGGTCATTGGAAGCCTTTTTCAGGTCCTCGAGCTGGCCGGTGAGGAACTGGTAGCGCTCCCGCACTTCGGAAAACTCCTCCGGGGCCATCAGGTTGACCTGTCCCAGTTTCCGCAGTTCCTCTTTCTTGGCCGACAGGAGAGCGCGCAGGTCACGGACAGTGGCGTCAATCCGGTACATTCCGGATTCATATTCCCCCAGGTCCCGGGAGTGCTGTTCGCTGAAATTCTGGTAGAGGTTGCGGATCTCCGCCTGGTTCTCCGCCAGGGCGATCTGCAGCTTCTCCAGCTCGGCTTTCACCCTCTCCAGGTCGTTCATCTGGTTTTTCAGCTCTTTTTCCTTGCCGACCAGGCTGCTGTTCTTGCTGGCGATCCGGCCCTCCAGGCTGGACAACTCCCGTTTTATGTCCTGATTCTCCTTCTCCAGGGCATCCCTCTCCGCCAGCACCCGGGCGATCCGCTCCTCGAGTTCCTCGACAGCCTCCAGTGACTGCGTGATCTCCCGGGCGACCGCCACCAGCTGGGATTCCTGGTCCAGGATCTCCCGGTTCAGCCGCTCCATCTCGTTCTCCAGGCTGCTCTTCTGGGCCAGCATACGGGCGTGGTTGACCCGCAGCTCTTCCAGGGTCTTCCTGTACTCGACGATCCTGCCGCTTAAGTTTCGGTTCTCTTCCTGCAGGGCTTCGCTGCGCTGCCGGGCGTTGGCGATCTCCTCCAGGGTATCGGTGATCTGCTGGTCCACGCCGCGCTTGCGGGTAATGATCCCCTCAGGCGCCAGGAATTCCTCCAGAAACGAGGGCGTGAAGCGGCGGTAGTCCAGGAACAGAGCATCCAGCTCACCGATCTTCTCCAGCGCCGCACTGAGGGCGTCCAGGGAGGTCTGCAAGACTCGCTCCCGTCCCTGGCTGGAGTCCTCGTCCAGAGAGCGCAGGTCGCTTAAGAGCTTCATCCTGCCGCTAAGCTGTATCTTCAGGCCCTCGAAAATCGCCTGGATCTTCTCCTCCGCCCGCTTCCGTTCCTGGGCGGAATAGCCCAGCTCTTTGAGGCGCTGGTCCAGCTGGGTGACGATATCGTCGGTCAGGTGGCGCAGATCCTGGCGCAGCTCCTCTGTCTTGCCTTCCAGGGCCACTACTTCCTTGCCCAGGCGGACGATCTCCTGCTCGTTCTCGCCCACGCGCTCCTCGAACTGGTGGATATCCCGCTCGAAGCCCCGGATATTTTTATCCACTTCCTCCAGGCGGGTCCGCAGCTGCTCGAGCTCATCCATTCGGGTGCGGAGCTCCGCGCGGCTGCCCTCCAGCTTCTTGTTCAGGGACTGCTCACGCTCCCGGTCGGATTTTATCTTGCCCTCCACCGCCCCGACCCGCTCCTTGAGGAGCTTCGCCTGGCTCTCCTTGTTGTTCTTCTCCAGGTCGATCCGATAGAGCCGCTTCTGGTCCTCCACCAGGCGGGTTTCCATGGAATTGACCTGGTCGAGTCCCTGCTCCATGGCGGTGTTGATTTTGTCGATCTTCTGCTTCAGCCTGTCCCGCTGCGCGGTTTTCTTGGCAAGCTTCTCTTCGGTCTGGTCGCGCTGCTCCAGAAAGCCGCGCAGCCGCAAAAGCTGTATATTCAGCTCCATCTCGAAGAGCTCATCCCGCAGTCGGCGGTAGGTCTCGGTCTTTTCCGCCTGGATTTTCAAGGAATTGTAGCTGCGCCGCACCTCTCCCAGGATACCCTCCACCTGGCGCATGTTTTCCCGGGTTTTTTCCAGCTTACGCTGGGCTTCGACCTCGCGGCTGCGGAACTTGGTGATCCCCGCGGCCTCCTCAAAAAGAACACGGCGCTCCTCCGGTTTGGTGGAGAGCACCTGGTCGATCTCGCCCTGTTCCATGATGGAGTAGGCGGATTTCCCCACCCCGGTGTCGAAAAAGAGCTCCCGGACATCCCGCAGGCGCACGGCGTGGTTGTTGATCAGATACTCGCTCTCCCCCGAGCGGTAAAGCCGCCGCTTGATGGCTACCTCCGGGACACCCAGGGGCAGCTGCTCCTCCTCGTTGCTCATCAACAAAGTGACTTCGGCAACGCTCAAGGCCTTGCGGTTTTCGGTGCCGCTGAAGATCACGTCCTCCATGCGGCCGGCCCGCAGGGTTTTATGGGACTGCTCGCCCAGCACCCACTTGACGGCATCCACCACATTGCTCTTGCCGCAGCCATTGGGGCCCAACAGGGCGGTAATCCCCCCGGAGAACTCGAGATGCGTCTTGTCGGCAAATGATTTAAAGCCCAGCAGGTCCAGACTTTTTAAGAACACACACCCTCCCAGGTCGCGTCGGACACTAAAAATATTCTATCACCCCGGCTCTTCGTCGGTCAAGTCGGGACAACCATGGGCCGCCTGCGGGCCTTGCCTGATCGGCCGCCGCGGTCTATGGTAAGCATCATGCTGGTTTGCGGAATCGACGAAGCCGGCAGGGGCCCGCTGGCGGGACCGGTGACCGCCGCCGCGGTCGTCCTGCCGGAGGATTTTCCCACCGACTGCCTCAATGATTCGAAGCGGCTGTCCGCTCAGCAGCGGGAACGGGCCGCCGCGGCGATCCGGCGGCAGGCCCTGGCCTGGTCCACGGGCTGGGCCTGGCCGGAGGAAATCGACCGCCTCAATATTCACCGCGCCACCCTCGCTGCAATGCGCCGCGCCCTGATCGGCCTGCAGGTCAAGCCGCAGCTGGTGCTGGTCGACGGCCTCTACGCCCCGCAAACGGATTTGCCCTGCCGGGCCTGCGTACAGGGGGACCGCCGCTTTTCGGCGATCATGGCCGCGTCCATCATCGCCAAGACGGAGCGGGACCGCTGGATGGTCCGCTATGCCCGCATCGAGCCGCAGTACAGCTTCGAGCTGCACAAGGGATATCCCACCCGGATGCACCGGGAGCAGATACGACGCTACGGCCCCTCGGCTATCCAGAGAAAGAGTTTCAGGTTCAGTTTCCCTTGATAAACTTGACGGCCTGGTCGAAGCCGCCCAGGAAGTTTTCCAGATCTTCCTTGAACACGATGATGGAGTGGCGCTCGAAATCCGTGCCGCCGTTTTTCTTGCTCTCCACAATATTCAGAAAAATATCTCCGTGCCTATTTTCTTTCACATTAAAGAAATAGGTCCGCCTCCCCGCGGTAGCGCGCGAGGAAAACACCTCACCCCTTGAACCCATACTCACCTTCCTGATCGTAGAGCAGTCTTGCCGATAGTTATAGCCTATTCCTTCCCCTTCTTCAACTACTTGATGCTCTTATCCCTTTTTAGTATATTGCTGAAAGCTTGGTGCTTTAAACCGCGCCCGTCGTATAATGGTTATTACCCCAGCCTTCCAAGCTGGAGATACCGGTTCGATCCCGGCCGGGCGCTGTATCCCCTCTAAGAGAGCCTCTCCCCTGTCCCGTCGCGCGGATGGCTTTGCCGCTACCAGAGCCGGAATTGCCCCCCCGCCAGCACCGGGGTGCTGCGGTTCGAGGTGGTGCCGTCCCCCAGCTGCCCCCAGCCATTGTCTCCCCAGTTCCAGGACGTGCCGTTGCTTATGATCGCCATGGAGTGGTAGCCCCCGGCCATGACGGCCACGACGCCGCTAAGCCCGGAGACCTGCACCGGCACCTGCCGGCGCGAGGTGGTGCCGTCCCCCACCTGGCCGTAGGCGTTGTGCCCCCAGCCCCAGGCCGTGCCGTCGCTCTTGCGGGCCACGGTGTGGAGGGCGCCGGCGTCCATGGCGGTCACGCCGGTGAGTACCGCTACCTGCACCGGGGTATGGCGGTCGGTCAGGGAGTTGTCCCCCAGCTGGCCGTTGTTGTTATGGCCCCAGGCCCAGAGGGTGTTGTCGCTTAAAAGCGCCAGGGAGTGGTTCCAGCCCGCGGCCACGGCGATGACGCCGGTGAGGCCGGAGACCGACACCGGCGTGAGGCGGTCGGTGGTGGTGTTGTCCCCCAGCTGGCCGTAGGTGTTGTCACCCCAGGCCCGGACCGTGCCGTCGCTCAAAAGCGCCAGGGAATGCCCGCCGCCGCCGGCCAGGGCGGTGACCCCGGTGAGCCCCGAGACCGTCACGGGAGTTCGCCTGTTGGTGGTGCTGTTGTCCCCCAGCTGCCCGCTGGAATTCAATCCCCAGGCCCGGACCGTGGTGTCGCTCAACAGCGCCGCGGTGTGGTAGTTACCGGCGACCACGGCCGTGGCGGTACTCAGGCCGCCGACCTGCACCGGGGTGCGGCGGTTCGTGCTGGTGCCGTCCCCCAGCTGGCCGTAGTTGTTGTAGCCCCAGGTCCATACCGTGCCGTCGCTCTTCCGGGCGGCGGTGTGGTTGACCCCCGCGGTCACG